>JAABUU010000124.1_pt1 | contig 184988 bp, 208 predicted proteins | sample 5559301 | NCBI WGS metagenome assembly JAABUU01 (sample SAMN10711884, study PRJNA513360) | rock metagenome | isolation source: Antarctica rocks | place: Antarctica: Victoria Land, Richard Nunatak white
GCGGCGGCCGGGTGCGCCTGCGTGGGGTCGGGCGGCCCGGCGGCGGCGGGCGCATTGCCGGGCGCCGGCTCCCTGCCCGCGCGCTTGCGCTTGCCCACCGACAGGTTCAGGCTGCGCATGTAGTCCTTGAGCAGCGAGGACAGGCCGTCCTGCGCGCGCGCGCGCGGCGGTAGCTGAGGCGGGCGGCGCGCCGAGCAACGAGCTTGCAGGGGCGACGGGCCGGCGGGCGGCGGCCAGGGGCCTGGTGGTGGGCGGCGGACCTGGCCGGCCGCCTCCTTGCGGCGCAGCGTGGCGTTCCAGTGGTTCTTGACCGCATTCTCAGTGCGGCCGAGGATGACCTTGGCAATGTCGGCCCACCTGCGGGCGCGGCGCGCGCGTGAGCGCGGCGCGCGGGCGGCGGGGCGCGGCCGGAGCGCGCAGCGCGCGGCGCGCACTTGTTGCCCAGGTCGCGGTGCGCGTCGATCAGCATCTGCTCCTCGGCGCAGCTCCAGGCGTCGCGCTTGATGTCCGGCCGCAGCTGGTTGTGCCAGCGCTCACGGCACTGCTTGCCGATGCGCCCGGGGAAGTGCTTGGCTATGGCGCTCCAGTTGCCCTCGCCATGCTCGCCGACCAGCCTGCACGGCGGCACGTCTCCGAGCTCGGCGCAAACCCTCCAGAAACGCACACCAGGCCGGCCGAGCCTGCACGCACTCCCGCGAGCCTGCAAAGACTGCTGGCCAGCCAGGTGCCGGGCGGCCCGGGGAGGCCAAAGCACCTGACCAGCCGCTCGTCCTCATCAGCACCCCAGCAGCCTTTGACCCGGGCCACCGGATGCCGCCTCTTCTTCTTGGCCGTCTTGGACGTCAGCTCGTCCGCCACGCTCGCCTCCATGGCCGGGCGAGCACAGGGGAGACCTGCTCGACCCGAGCATCCGGTGGACCGCAGTCAAGCACTGGCCGGCGGCCGCCAGCACACGCACTCACATGCACTGAAGCAACCTACGGCAGTGTCGGCACGGTGCGTCTGAGCAGTTCTGGAGGAGGAAGCTCAAGCTGTCACGTTCACGCGCATCACTTCTTACTCGAAATGATGTTACCCACCGCCACTTCAGAAGCAGGAGGGCACCTGCAGGCCTACCACAGACACGGTCGACGATAGCGACGAGCAGGAGCTCCCCGGCCTTCAGGATCCTTGACTGGGAGACTCGGCGACGTCCTACAAGACGGGCAAACAGGGCGGGTGCTGCATATGAAGCTTGGCCGTGGCAGAGATCTTCAGCTGGGCAGCGCGACAAGCGCCGGGAGTGCAACAGGTGATTTATGTCGCAGCACAGTCACAGAGCTACGTGCACCTGATCTGCAGCTGGATATCACCTCTCTGTAACCTCCGTCCGAGATGGCAGGCCAGGGTAGGGCAGCATTAACGCCCAGGTTTGATCTCTGCACCTTGCAAGCTTGGACGACAAACTGCAGCGAGTGCAAGCATGCTGCCGGCGCGCCTGGCAGCCGCGGCGTGGCGGCACGAGCGGCAGTTGCATGCTGCGCGGCACGTGCGCTGGCACGCGCTGGTCTCGCGCCAGGCAACGGCGCTGGCCGGGCTGGTCGAGCGCGACGCTGACGTCATTGTCGTCGGCGGCGGTCACGCGGGTGTGCGCTCGTCCTGCCGCCCATGCCAAGCAGTGCCTCTGCACGGGAGCTGCAAGCTGCAGCCCCTGTTGCGTCCTCGACAGCACATCAAGCAGGCAGCGTGCGCCGCCCGGCAGGCTGCGAGGCAGCGGCCGCGGCGGCGCGCCGCGGCGCGCGCACGCTGCTGGTGACGCCCGCGCCGGAGGCCAGCATCGGCCAGATGAGCTGCAACCCCAGCATCGGCGGCCTGGCGAAGGGCATCCTGGTTCGCGAGGTGGACGCGCTGGACGGCCTCATGGTGTGCGCCGTCCCAGCCCCGCTTCAAGCAGACGGGGTGCCAGAGACACGCCTCGGCCTGTACTTGGGGACGTCGCTCAGCCAGCAGAGCTGCACCCAGACGGCTGTGCCGGTCTGGCCTAGCGGTGTTACCCCAGAGCAGGACCCCGGGCACGACAGGCACAGGCTGGGCTATGACCAGGCGGTGATTTACCGGTCTGAACAGCGCCTTGACGCTGCGTGGTGCAGAGCCGGGCGGGAGGCGCCGCTGGCCGCCCTGGCACGCAGCGTCCTGCCACGCCGCGCAGCCCGCGCTCTCACGGCGCGAGACTATTCGGCGCCGCAGGGCCGCGCGGCGGACGCGGCGGGCATTCAATTCCGGGAGCTGAACGCGGCGCGCGGCCCGGCCGTGCGCGGCCCGCGCGCGCAGCAGGACCGCGGCCGGTACAAGGCCGCGGTGCAGCGCCTGCTGGCCGCGACGCCGGGCCTGGCCATTGTCGACGGCGCGGTCACGGACCTGGCGCTGGAGCCGGGCGGCGGCGGGGCGCGCCGCGCCGCCGGCGTCGTCCTGGCCACCGGTGTGCGACGAGCCTGGCGGGTCTCGCCAGGGAGCAAGGGGTGCACGGCAGGCTGCTGGTGGGGCGCTGGGCGCGTGTGCGAGCGCGCTGCAGCCCTCTCCCGGGCCGCCACAGCGGCGGCTGGCGGCTGTGAGCTTTGCCTCATTGTTGCCTCGTCAGAAGACCGGTCCGTCAGCATCCTGCGGCTCCCTTGACCCTGGAAGATGCAAAAAAAGCACTGGGGAGCTGCTCCATGCCGACCGCTGCGAGGTTCAGCGCGGTTGCGCGGCAGGACAGGGTGAGGGTACGGTGTGACAAACGCGGGCCAGGGTGAGATTCGTCTGCAGGCAGGCTTGCCCGCTTGGTCACACGCGTCGTGCAAGTGCGCGCACCCATGGTGGAGGGCGCGTGCGCGGCGCAGGCGAGTGCCTGAGCGCCCGCAGCGTCGTGCTGACCACCGGGACATTCCTGCGCGGCGTGATCCACGTCGGTAGCACGTCGCGCGCCGCCGGGCGCATGCCCGCCGTCGAGGCGGCGCCGCGCGCGCGCGCGCCTGCCGCTGGCGCCGATCCGGCCGACGAGGCCGACACGGTCGCGGCCGTGGCAGCCGGTGCGCTGCTGCCTGGTTCTACTGGGCCGTGCGGCGCGACGCCCAGAGGGCCACAGGCGACGTGAAGGGCAGTGTGTGTCTGCTTTGGAGATTGCGCCTTGGCCATGAGCAGTGCTGAGGGCTGTCCGCTGGAGGCGAGGCGCCATCCAGACGGGTGGGCGAGCCTGCAGCACCGCGACATAGAGCAGGCAGCGCGTTGGCAGAGTGCGCGCGGCAGGGCAACCCGCCGCCGCCACTCCGGGGCTGCTCACACACAGGCCAGGAGCGGAGCGCACAGCCGACGCTCGCTCACAGGCCCGGCGCGCGCGGCGCAGGCTCGCTGGCGGCCACGCTGGACGCGGCGGGCTTCGCGCTGGGCCGCCTGAAGACCGGGACGCCGCCGCGGCTGGACGGCCGCACGATCCGCTATGGCGCGCTGGAGGCGCAGCCCAGCGACGCGCGCCCGCTCCCCTTCTCCTTCCTGCACCTGGCGGACGCCGCGTGGCGCCCGCCCCTGCCGCAGGTCGCGCCCCCATTCCGGCCCCGGCTCTGAAGCGGCTTTGCCCAGCCCGCGCATATCCCATGGACGGCGTAAGCATCACATCACGGCCAGGGCGGCCGCGGCATGCGGCGGCGGCCTGTTCAGCGAGCTTGCGCTGGGAAATGTGTCACGCGGCGCGGGCGTGCTTCCCCGCGCGACGACCCCGGCTGTGCAGCAACCGGGCTGCAGCTCCTGTGCCAAGGGGGTCTTGCATGCGCCCCCTACAAGCCCTGTACCCTGGAGGGTTGGCGGGCAGCCCTGATCGCGACCAGGCCGCGGCCGGCGCAGGTGGACTGCCACAAGGCGCACACGAGCGCGGCCACGGAGGCGCTGGTGCTGGCCTGCGTGGCGGCCGGGCGCGGCGCGCGCTTCGCCTCCGGCCGCACCGCCGGCCAGGGCGGAGCGACAGAGCCGCGGTGCGCCTGCCGCCCTGCCGGAGCGGCGCTTTGCCGATGCTGAGGAGCTGGTGCTGCGCCACTGCGCAGGCACTCGCGTCCGGCGAAGCTCTGCATGCCCAGGCGTCTGAGAGCGCGTGCGGGCGGGCCTCTGGCGCTGCCAGCCAAGCTTTTGTGTTGAAGGAGCGCAGCAGCGCGCGTGCCACGGCAGTGGCATGGAGGATGGGCTGACCCTAACCCGACCCTACCCTGTTCCCCGCGCAGGTACTGCCCCTCCCTGGAGACCAAGTTCCGGCGCTTCCCGGGGCGCAGCCACCACGTGTGGCTGGAGCCGGAGGGCCTGGACACGCACGTGGTCTACCCCAACGGCCTCTCCAACTCGCTCGAGCCGGCCGACCAGCTCGCGATGCTGAAGACCGTGCCCGGTGCGCCCCCGTCGCCGGCAGCCGGCCGCCGGGGCGCCGCCCTGGCGTGGCGCCCAACGCTCCGGGGGGCGTTGGCGGGCGGGCGGGTGGAGTCCGGACCGGGGCGGCGCAGACACGCAGCTGGACTGGAAGCGGCACGTGCGTCGGCGCTGCTGCGGCTGCCTCGCTGGGCGCCTCAGCGCGCCTGGCATGCAGCCCGCCGGGCGGTGCAGGTCGAACAAGTCTTGCATGAGGCCTGAGGACTTGGACGCAGCGCGGATCATCGCGGCCTGCAAGCGCGCGCCTGACACAGCGACCACCCGCAACCCACCGCTTTCACCTCTCGCGCTGTGCCTCGGCGAGCTACCGCGCCCCCGCTGCCGCGCCTGCAGGGCTGTTACATGGCTTTAGCGCGCGCGGCAGGCCTGGAGGATGCCGAGATGCTCGCGCCGGCGTACGCGGTGGAGTACGACTACGTGGACCCGCGCGAGCTGCTGCCCACGCTGGAGACGCGGCGCATACCCGGGCTCTTCCTGGCGGGCCAGATCAACGGCACGACCGGGTGCGCGGGCACGTCGATGATGCACTGGGTGTGCCAGCTCGGGCGAGTCAAAGTTGGCCGCGGTCGCCCAGGTCGTTGCAGGTCTTGCGTTCCCGAGTGCCTTGTCTGCGTGAGCACTGCATCGTCGCAGCTGTCATACCTGGTCACAGAGAGCAGGGCAGGACACGCTGCTGTCTAATCTGGCATGCTTCCAGCGTTGATAATGCAGCGTCTTGCAGTTGGTGCCCACCCCGTCACCAGCACTGCTGCCGGGCGAGCAGGTACGAGGAGGCGGCCGCGCAGGGCCTCGTCGCGGGCGCAAACGCGGCGGTCCCCGGTGCGCACCCGCCCGCGCCCCGCACGGCACCCACCTGACCCAGGCACTCTCTGCGTGCGCCTGCAGTGCTCCGGAGCGTCTGCAGGAGCTGGTGCACGAGCAGCCCTGCTGCGCCGGGCAGGGGCGGGCTGTTGGTCGCACGCGAGCCGGGCTGGGCTGTCGGCCGCATGCGAGCCGAGCTGGCGCGGGGCCCGCAGGCGACCCGCTGCGCGTGAGCCGCGCGGAGGGCTACATCGGCGTGCTGCTGGACGACCTGGTGGCGCGCGGCACCGCGGAGCCGTACCGCATGCTCACCGCGCGCGCCGAGTTCCGGCTGTCGCTGCGGCCCGACAACGCCGACCTGCGCCTCACGCCGCTCGGGCGCCAGCTGGGCCTGGTGCGGGCACCAGGGTCTGTAATGTCCTGAAGTGCGGTATAAGCCAGGAGCCGCGGAGGAGCCGCGGCCGCGCGATGCAGTCTGGGTCAAACCTGTTGTCAGAGCGGCCCGGGCCAGACATTACCATCAGGCAGGCAATGGCTGCACGGTCTGGAGCTGTAGCACATGACTGCAGGCAGCACACCGCAAATGCTCCCGTCAGAGTGTGCGCGGCGTCTGCGCGAGCCATGCCTAAAACAACACGGCAAGTGGTGGCGAGGCGCGCCCTGGGGGGCTACGTCTGTGCTAACCCATCGGCTGCGCCATGCAACACGCATCCGCCTGTGACGCTCCAATCCTTTGCCGGGCGCAGGTGGGCGACCAGCGCGCGGCCGCGTTTGACGCGCGCGCGGCCGCGGTGGCCGAGGCGGCGGGCGTGCTGGCGGGCGTGCGGCTGACGGCCAGCGCGTGGGTGCGCGCGGGCGTGGCCGTCTGCGAGGATGGCGCGCGCACCTCCGCCGCGCAGCTGCTGGCGCGGCCGCAGATGTCGCTCGGCGCGGTGCGCGCCTGGCGCCGCTGCAGGCGGGTGTCGCATTTGTGGGCACTTTATTGGCTGGTCTTTGGTCGTTGCCTACTCGGCCGCGGCTGCTCTACCTAATATATTGCATCTAGCAAGGAGAGCGTGCAGCTTTACCTGTGGGATCAGACGGCAGGTGGCACCTGCCGCCAGTGGGCCCGCAGCAGAGCACTGCGTGGTGCTGCCGCAGACGCCGCTGGCGGCGGGCGCAGGCAGCCGCAGGCTGACGCGGAGCTGCGTGCAAGGCGTGCTTGGGCAGCCTACGCCAATGTGGAGCATGAGCCCCACCGTGTTTCCATCGGTTTTGGCAATGCAGAGCAGCTCCGTGAGCGTGTCATTTGCTGTGAAGAGCCGTCAAGAGCCCGCATCTCCGCGCCGCGCAGCTGGCGGCGGGCGCCGCAGCGGCGGACGCCGAGGGCGCCGCGGCGCTCGGCGCGCTGGAGGCGCGCGGCCTGCGCGACGCGGCGGTGGCCACCGCCGTGTACGACTGCCACTACGCGCCCTACACCCGGCGCCAGGCGCGGCCGCGGTCCTCTGCCGTGGCCTGCTCTTGAGCGCGCGCTACAGCCAGGCCTAAAAGGACTCAAAACCCAAAAAGGACCAAACGGGAAGTTGCACCGTTGCTTTGCCTGTGACTCATGCTTGTGTGGCACGTCATGTGTATGCGCATGCAGGGCCGCCTGGGCACGGGCGCTGCTGCGGACGCAAAAGCCTGTCATAACCCTACATTAACCCTACCATATGCCCTGACCCTGGCCTGTCGTGCAGGCGGCGGAGGCGGCGGAGCTGGCGGCGGGCGAGGAGCTGGAGCTGCCGGTCGACCTGAACTACGCCGCGCTGCAGCTGTCCGCGGAAGACGCAGAGAAGCTGGCTGGGGCGCGCCCGGCGACGCTCGCCGCCGCGCAGCGCATCCCGGGTGCGCCGGGGCTTCTTCCTGGCGCTCCTCTGTGCTGGGGTGGGCATGGGGCCGCGAGGCGCCGCATGTAGCTGGCGGTTGCGGGGCCGACTGCGCGTGCTACGCAACGTGAGGCGCACGCATCTGCCCTGATCACCCAGCTGCCCCATGAGCCAGATTAGGCCGCGCGTGTGCGTCCGGATCGAGCTCAGGGTGGAGGCCATAGTGAGCTCGCGTGCAGGGCCTGCATGTGTCGATTTGCTGACAAGCGTGACCAGTGCAGAACGCAGCCGGGCGGCGCGCGCAGGCGTGACGCCAGCGGCGCTGATGCTGCTGCTGCAGCATGTGCGGAGGCGGAAGCGGACTGCGCGTGCGGCATTCGCCGGGGCCCTGAGGGAGCGCCAGCGGGCGGGAGAGGTAGGCGCGGTGATGGACCAATCTGCAGAGCCAACTGTTGTGGCATCTATGCGGGAGGCTTGTGTTGGCGCTCCTTAAGCCACACTTGTGCACCGAGCATTGAAATTAGAGCTGCATGACAGGCTGGCAACGCATGTTGTACACAAGGCCCTCAACACTCGTATAGGCCTCAATGAGCGTCTGCTGGTGCGTGCGTTGATGGTTACGACCACGCGGAGCAGCAGGCAGTGCTGTAACGTGAGTTGCATGTGGCATGCACAACGCTAAGGCCCCCCTACCGCCCTCTCTCACCCCCTGTTGTACACGGCGCGCTCTCTCTACACTCAGGTGACGTGTACACACTTACGCTCAACGTCGGGCTCACAGCCGTCACATGTTGTACAAGTACAGCAGTTCCGTAGTTCTCACCTCCTAAGGCATGCCTTGAGGCTGCCCCAGACCCCTCTGCATGCTAACGTGTGGCTGTGCCACCACCCTCTCGTACAACAGTGCCCATATGATCAAACACCCCATGTCCTGCCTGTGCCGCCCACCTGCGCAGCCGCGCGATCCCTGGCCGCTGCCAGGCGCCGCGCTATAATAATCTACCTATGCAGGCGTGCGTTTGTACAAGTGGCCAGCCAGCACTTGTGTGCAACGCGGGGCACGCTGCAGCCTGGCGCCCCCGTGCGGCTGGACTGCCACACCTCCTCTACTGCGCCAGCCATATTCCAAAAGCGAGTGAGCGCGGCCGCGCATGCACCGAGTCAGGCAATGCTCAGATCGGCAATGATGCCGGGGCAGTGCAGGCCTAGGCGTGTTTTGTGACAGCAATTGCGCTGCTCTCCTGGCTGCTCTCCTGGCTGCAGCGATGTGCTCCCTGCAAGCAGCCAGGCTTGACGCAGCTGCTAGGGCGTGCGCCGCGGCCCGCTCCGCTCGGTCTTCTTGTTCTTGGACGACCAGGACGCGCTCGTGTATGAGCTGCTCTCCAGGTGCCGCCGCTGCACCTGCGCCGCGCATCAGCCACCCTGGCTATGCTGCACGCGCCCTTTTTTCCGACACTTCCAACACTCCCAACACATCCTCGTCAATGCAGAAAAAGCCCCCGCCTGAAGAGCTTCCACGGTGGCCTTGAGACGGTCTGCTGCATGCAGCACCTAGCGCCCGCCGCGGGCATGCGGACGAGCTGCAGCCACGTTACGGCTGCAGGTGTGCGCGGCAGGGGGCGGGCGGTGCGCGGGGCGCGCCTCGAGATTCCCCCTCGCCAGAAACTGCGGCAGCCCGGGCCCCGTGAGCGCGGTCGCCAGCGACTCCCGCACGACCATGATGCGCCGCGCGAGCGCCTGCCGCAATTTGCTTGGCAAGCTTAAGCAGGCAACCTTGGCCTCGCAGCGGGATACGCTGCCGGGCTTGGCGCTAGATCTCCCCTTTGTCCATCAAGGTAAAAGGTTAGAGGTTGTTTGCCTGGCTGTGGTTGGCAAGCAAGCGCCTTTGTCCAGAAAAGGCATTTTCACGCAGTTTGCTCTCCAACAGGGTGACCGACCGCTGCAGCCAGGGCGGACCTGCGGGTTGATGAGGTGCCGCTTGCTGGTCGTCGACTCGTGGATAGACTTGGCCCGCGCGCGCATCAGCTTCAGCAGGAACTCATCGCCCTCGTTGGGCGGGTTGCTCATGCAGAACTCGCCAAACCAGCGGTGCACGAAGAGGTCGGTCTCCTGCAGCTGCAGGAGGATCTTCGTGGCCGCCCGCGCGGTGAGCACTCTGGCCACTAGGCGCGAGGTGTCCCTGCGGGGCGCGGCAGCAGACACAGCTAAATACACACCGCCACAGCTGACTTTCACAGGGACAGGAGCAGGGTACAGACTGTGCTTCTGCGTGTTGCGCGGGTCACGGTAGTGCACACAGATGCAGTATGGTTTTTAAAGAGGGCGCAAGCCCGCCACACACGTCTACAAGATGTGGGTGTGTTCCATCAGCATCGAGCCTGGACACTACCAGCACACCCAGGCTGCCAGCCAGGGCTTGAGCAAGTGCTTGCAAAGCTGTACCAGCCTTCATCACCGCATGCGTTGACTCTTGCTATCAGTGATGCTTTGACGCACCGGTTGAAGTACAAGTCGTCTTCCTGCTCACCGTCATCTGTATCGTCCTCCCGAGCGTCGTTGTCTCCCCTGGTGTGCACGCAGTGCACACGCACCACATCAGGAGCGTGATGGAGCTCTACAAAAGGGGCACCAGCGGCAGGACTGCGTGCGCACCACTTGTTGATCTCGTTGGCGCGCGGCAGGGCGGCGGCTCGCGCGCAGCGGCAGGGCCTCCGAGCGCGCGGCGGCAGCAGAGCGCCGGGCCTGCCCCAGAATGACGTTCGAGCGCACAGCAGCGCCTGCCTCTGCCCCTGCCAGCAGTGCCCCAGGTGCAGGGAGTGGCCGCTCACGCTGTGCTGCAGGAGCGCCAGGGCCATCAGCCTGTCGACAGGCGGCGGCGCTGACCGGTCAAGCGCGAGTTAGGCAGCTCGAGCCTGCCCTGTACCACGTGCACAGCGCGGTGCTTTCCAGCGACCTGGCCGTGGGGATGCTAGTGTGATTATATGTACTTTGCCGCTTGTCTGCTTTGTGGCGAGAGCTGTGGCTCTTGTAAGATTAGGTCAACGCAGGTCTGGAGGCTCATGCATGTGGCCCATGCATGTGGCATAGGGCTCATGAACGTGCATGCTGCCTCAGGCATGCTACCTGGCGCCACTTACACTTACACACATGACACACACACCTGAGCGCAATATCACCAAAATCATCCCCGAGAGCCGCTTGGCAGTTAAGTTTACTCTTGCGCTGGTCTTCTGGGCTGCTTCATCACCAGGGCGCCGCCAAATGCCAGCTGGCATGCGCTCACACTACGCTGATCTGCTTAATGTTGGGCGTTGGCACGGGGCAGTAGATGGGCTTGCCACTGATGCTGCCATGTCCGCAGAGGCGGCAGGGCTGACAATGCAGGTGGGCATGCCGTGCAGCAAGTTCACCAGCTCTCTCAGGTTGTCCAGGGTCGGCAGGGAAGCTAGTACGTCGCCGCACCGGCTGCAGTGTGGTGCACTAGTGTGCAAGACGCACAACGTCTGCGCAGCCTGCCTCGAGCTGGAGCAAGACCAGGCCTCGCTCGCGCCGCGAATCAAGGGCCTGGGAGGTGAGCCGCGGTAGCCAGCCCCGGACACCCCTATGAGGGACCCGGTCAGCGCTCCACCCAACCCCGCCCACCTCATGACAGCCCCTCTACCGCCAGACCCCCAGCCTGAGCCAGCCGCAGCCGATCCCCTGGCAGACATGGAGGCGCGGCTGCAGCAGTCCGAGCTGGCGTACGGGCAGAGGAGCTTTCAAATGGCGGCAGAGGGGTTGTCATGCGGAGAGTTGGGTTGGGTGGGGCCGCTGGCGGGATCAGAATCCAGAACGCCAGAGGGTTGTCCAGGGCTCGCCGCCGCAGCTCGCCTGCCGGGCGCCTGGTGCGCTGCGCGAGCGCGGCAGTCAGGCTCCAGCTCTAGGCAGATCGCGTAGACGTTGTGGTCCTCGCACCAGTGCACCACCCTGCGACCGGTGCGGCGGTGCGCCAGGTCCCCCGCTAAGCACGCGCTGATGCAGTGGGGCAGCACCGCGGCCGCCAACGTCTTGAGCACCGCTGCATTGCTGGGGTACTGCAGTTTGCACGCATGCAGGACGGGCGCTGGGGCCATGGCGTGCGACCCCGAGCGCCAACTGCTTTGCTTACGCAGAGACATGCTCAGGGATGGCGTGTGGTGGCACGCGCCTGACAGAGCGCGCGCCGGTTTCGGCCCGCGGCCATGGAAGCGCCCTCGCTGCGCGCTAGCCCGCCCCCCACAGCCTTCAGCTGGCATTAGTCCGCCTCGCTCTCCAGCAGGCACAGATGCCCCGGTCGCACAGGCGCCGCTTCGCGACCTCCGCCAAGGCCACCCGCTGCTCGTGCTGAGACAAGCTCACACCCGACATGCTGCGTGTGTAAGCGGTTGAACAGGCGCCTGGCCAGGCTCAGGATGTTCATAAGCAGCACGCGCAGCCACGCAGCATGCTCGGGCCTGGCCAGGCGCCTACTCGGCGCTTCTTCATGCAGCATGTCGGGCGCGGGCACACCCAGCGCGAGCAGCGGATGGTCCTGGCGGAGCTGTCGAAGCGCGGCCTCTGCAACCAGGGCTCCGGGGCCTGCTGCAGAGCGTGGTGGACTCTTGCCGGCTGCTGATTATGAGGGGCGGGCTGGCGCGAAGCGAGGGCCCGGCGCCCGCTTGCGCATCGCACTCCGGCGGCCTCCTGCACGCAGTCCGAGCAGCACAAGGGCCGTAAGTCAGGCGTCAGGCGCTGGTTGCCAGCAGGCGAGCACTGCACGCCCGCGGGCAGGGTGCGGCGCGGCATCGACTGGTCCTGCATGCGGCACACCGCGCAGGGCGTACGCGGCCGCTGCACCAGCGCTGACGCGGGCGCGCGCCTGCGCCTGCCAGCCTGCGCGCCTGGATGTCCCCGAGCGGCGGCTGCGGTGCTGTTAATGATGCGCGCTCTGCCTCACGATGGCAAATGCCGCCAATTGGCAGAGCTGCCCAGGGTCGGCGCCGCCGCCCACCGCTTGCTGCGTTGTGGCGAGAGCTGCGGCCCTTGTATGATTAGGGCAACGCAGGTCTAAGGCTCATGCATGTGGATCCTGCATAGGCTCATGCATATGCATGCTCCCTTAGGCATGCTGCCTGTCGCCACTCATAGATGGGGGTAAGTGAGCATCATACACAAGCGCAACATCGCTGAACTCAGGCCTGAAAGCAGCTTTGCAGTCAAAGTGGCTCTAGCGCTGCTTTTCTGAGCTGCTTCACGGTCAGGGCGCCGCCGAACCTGGCATGCGCCAGTATTATGCAGCTCCTGGTCGACCTGGGCGTGGTGCACCACGTCGCTTAACCTGTACCTGCCCGCCCATCACGCCAAGCATGAGGCTGACATGGTGCATGGACGGGCATGCTGATCTGCTTGGTGTCGAGCCATGGCCAGGGGCTGTAGGTTGCCGCCAGCCACGCTGCCACGTCCGCCAAGGCGGCAGGGTTGACAATGCAGGCGTGCACGCATGCAGTGAGTTCACCAGCTCGTCCAGGCAGTCCAGGGTCAGCACGTCGCGCTGCCGCACGGCGGACATGGCAGCGCGTGGATGGCAGCCACGTCCAGCCTCCGACCATCGCTGACCATCGAGCACATCAACACATTGCCCGCCCGTGCGCCCCGTCTGCCTCATGCTTGGCATGGTGGGCGAGCAGGTAGAAGAGCAGCGCGCCGTGCATCATGCTCTGGTCGACCAGCAGCTGCGGCAGCTGCAGTTTTTTTCTCTCTCCAGGCTTGGTGGGCAACGCACGCCCGCTGTGACGTCAGAAAACGAGTTCGATATGCACAACAATGATGTCACGAGGCTGCTGCAGCTGCTGCAGCAGCTGCTTTTGCAGCAGCCTCGCGACGTCCTTATTGTGCATGTCGGACGCATTAGCCAATGTCACAGACGACATGCACTGCCCACCAAGCCTGGAGACAAGTCTCACATTGCTAGGATGCCTTGCTGCATTGGGCACATTCGCATGAAAGAAAGAAGATATGCAAGGGCATGTTACTGCTTCTTAGGACACTTGCATTCAAGCTGCTGCTCAGCATGCGACAAGTTACTTTACTCATCTCCTTCATGATGGTGCAGCACCTGCAACCATCTGTTCGGTATTCCTCGTCAGGAGACGCACAATGAGGAGCTGTGTTTACCTGCAAGTCAGCAAGCAAGAGGAGGTTCAGCACCTGATGAGCACATCGACGCGACGTCTACGGTGTGGTCGGTATTGGCGCAGTACCCGAGGCCTTGGGCACGAGGTACTGGATGGCCTCGCCGGTGACGAGATCCGTCACGCCCACCATGTCCATGACGTAGCGCTCTGGCCCGCGCCCACTCGCAGCGTAGTGCGCAGCACCAGGGTGATTCTGGGGCGTCTTCTTGTCCACGTGCACAAAGTGGACGCCGTTGCTTATCGCCCAGGGCTGGGACTGCCGCAGGACGTGAGGCTAAATGTCCTTGCGGCAGTCCCAGCCCTGGCAACCACCGACGGCGAGCACTTTGTGCACGTCGATAAAAAGACACCACAGATCTACCACAGCGCTGCGCGTGGCCCTGCGGGTGGGCCCGGGCTAGAGGTCACCCTATTTGATGCCTGCGGCACGGTACTCGCCTGCTCGTCGACAGGCTGGTTGTCACGCAGGTAAAGCGTACGCTGGCGCCACCAGTGCAGACCCGCCAGGGGCGGCCTGTTCCAGCACAGCATGCGGCTCAGTTGCCACCGCAGTATGTTACACGTGCCTGCCACTAGCTGAGCAGCAGCCAGGGACCTCCAGCGCAACACAGCATTGCAGAAAGGCGCCGCCGGGAGTTCCGTGCTGCGCCCGCTGCGCGGCAGGAAGCCATGCGCTGCAGCTGAGGCCATCCAAAGGAGCCGTCTGTTAGCCTTGGTGGCTACTCATGCGCTCCGGCGCGTTGCGACCTGCGCGGCGGCGGCTGTGTAAGCGGCCGTGTGGAGGAATCACGGCGTTCCACTTGTTTGAGCACACACCTTGCGCACTTGCGCGGGAGGCTTGCCTAATTCTACACCGCCTTGTAGAGCGCCGTGTGAGCGCCAGCACGCCTGCTTCCCAGGTGCTGATTGATAGATGCCATCACACGGCATCCCGGGCCCCTCTGGTCCTTGACACGTCAAGTAACTCTCCTGCGGTAGTAGCTCCTCCGTCCGGTGCCTCAAAGTCCAAGAGCAGGTATTATGTAAGCATTATGTCATCAACGCACCCGAGCTGCACGCATATTGCTGTATACCTGCACAAGAATGTGCACCTGGACAGCTCAAGTGCCGGCGAGAGAGAAGGAGCCATGTGCACAGGAAAGTTTCAGCCTATTTTTAGGCATGGGGAAAGGCCGCCCCGTAAACGCCCCGCACTCCCGTTACAGACCTGCAGCAGGTTTTGAAGTGCATGCCAGCTACCGCCCGCTTAAGAGCTTTTGCAGTACGCCTCTTCACACATCCTGCTTACAAGATATTTGGTCACTGAAGCTGCCGTTACCAAACGAGGAGCTGACCAAGTGGCGTGCTCAAGATGCGCGTCCGAAGTCTGGGGAACCACCGCGGTACAGCCTGCAGCGAGCTGTTGCGCGGAGCGGCTCCTGCGGGTCTGCTGCGCTCACCGAGCAGGCCTGCCCTCCTGAGATTGCCCTGCCACATAGATGTTGCCCTAGCACAGCGAGCCCCATACATAGATGCAGCCATTCAGCTGTGCTCTTCGACAGCCTGGTGCTGATAAGTTGATGCTTTCCTCGCGTCAAGTGGTGTTATGCGTGATGAAGGCAGAAGAGGCAGCGGCGGCGGCCTAACTTGCCTCTGCGTGAGCAGGTTCAGCTCTGGAAGGCAACCCAGGAGATTGCGTCAGGCCCCAACAGTACTGTCCCAAGCGCAGAGCCAGGCGCAGAGCGGAGCAAAGCTGCCAACCGCAACATACAAGTGCGCCTGCGGCTCGGAACTGCTGGCGTGCTTGCGTGCAGCTCAAACCGCCTTTTGAGACAACACCTGTATATCTTGGGATTGGGACAGTGAGCACATGTCTTTGGACGCTGCCATGTGCCCCTAGCAGTACCTGCTCTGATGACAGGCCCGCGCCGCTGATTTTGCGCCCAAAGGAAAAGCTCACAAGTCCAGAGGAAGAGAGGTCTTGGACCGCTGGGCTGTGTTACCCCTGTTGCCGAGGCGCCCCAGGCGGTTTGTATGCAAGCTCCTCGACGCCCTTTTGCTTGTGCTGCCTCCTCCGCCCTCATAGCAGAGCTAAAAGGTTCCATAGATATGTACAGCGCGTGTTTGAGGTTTGCAGGCCAGCTGCTCCTTCTGAGATGGTGGACAGAGGTATGCCTGCATTCCAGTCAGCGCAACTGACCGCGGCGCTCGCGCGCGCAGCACGCCGCGCGTGCTCGACTCACAGGACGGCCCCGGCCACGGCGAGTGCGATGTGTTCGTAGCGCCAGACGGCAAGGTCAAGGAGGTGCTCTGCTACGACTACGGCTTCCGCTCCGGCTTTGGCCGCCTGTACCAGGGCGGCGACGGCGAGATCCCCAAAAGCTTCCTCGCGCTGGTGCGCCCGGCTGCCTCTGGCAGGGCAGTGTGGCATGCAGCCCCTTGCATGCTAAGCACAGCAGAATGATCCTTGTTGAAGCTGTTGTCCTGCCGTTTGACGTACTTCAAGGCTACTGATTGTGTATCTTTGCAACAAGATAGTGTACCTGTTAAAAGAGCAGGAGGGGGCTTCTGCTGCCCGCTTCCGCGCCCCGCGGCGGGGCTGGAGGTTTGTTCGAGCTTGGTTGACCACCTGGTTATGGCTGTGTGTGTCCTGGTGAGCACAGCAAGCTCAGCTTCTGATGCGCATGGCGACTGCACGCGCAGGGCTGGGAGAACTACACGAAGGAGTTCAAACAGCTGCGCCGCTCGTTCCGCTACAACGAGTACAAGGATATCCGGAAGCTCAACCCGCCAACCACGTTTGTCGGCAGGGTGCGCTCTGGCCTTGTCCTGTTACGGCGAGCCTGGGAAGCGAGAATAGTCTACACTGCATCAAGCGCTGCTGACTGCTGCCGATGCAAAGATCCGATTTCTGAGCCCTGGCGCGTGCGTTGTAGCGATGTTGTGAAAGGCTGCCTCAGCAGGGTCTGGGCTGGCCGGCAGGCGCAAACCTGCCTGCGACAGAAAGAGGTCAGGCGGGCTGACGCAGTGCCGCGCGCGCAGCTGGCAGCGAGCGCGGGCAAGCGGGTGGTGAGCGGGTTTGCGGCGCTGGATGAGAAGCTGGAGAGCGTGGGCGTGCTGCCCGAGCTGACGCCGCAGCCGGTGCCGGCGGAGGTCGCGGACGAGGACGGCGTCATGCACAACGACCGTCTCGAGGCGCGCGCCTGCTGACGCCGCAACAGACTGCCGCCAAGAGCCACGGCGCCTGCCGGGCGTGCCTGCATGGCATGCCAGACCCAGGGCTGTGCACCTGGGCGCGCGTCCCTGATCAGTGCTATGCTGCCTTTTCAATGCATACCTGTGCAAACAGTATGAAGCTTGGGGCGGCTGAGCTGGCGGCTGAGCCTGTTGATGGGCAGTGTATATCACAGCAGAGGTGTATCTGAATAGAATCTGGCCAAGCACATGAGCGCGCGCTCGCACAGATCCGCGCCAAGCTGCGCGACCTGCAGCTCGACGACGAGTTGGTGTGGAAGCGCGAGGAGGCGCGCTCGTCGCGGCCCGAGTGGGTCAAGGCGCCCTGGTTCATCCAGGGCTTCTACATCCTGCTGTGCTGGGTGCGCGCACGCGCGCGCCGGCCGCAGGGCCCATCTGCAGGCGCCCATGTCTGGGGGTCTCAGACTCGGACTCGATGCGCCCATGTGAAGCGGCGCCGCTATCCGCATGGCTGTCGCTGCGTCGCGGCTTGCGGCGCCGACGCGTGGCAGCTCCCGTGCCCGGGTCCGGGGTCGAGGGTGCGCTCCGGGCCGCCGCAGGGCCTGGACAAGCTGTACGCCGGGCGCCCGCTGCAGCGCTTCTGGTTCCTGGAGACCGTCGCGCGCATGCCCTACTTCTCCTACATCTCCATGCTGCACCTGTACGAGAGCCTGGGCTGGTGGCGCGCCGGCGCGGAGCTGCGGCGGGTGCGCGGCCCGGCGCGGGCCGGCCTCCGCCGCGGGGGCGTGGGCCGTACAGCGCGCGCGGCTGCACAGGGCGCCAGGCGCCGCAGCAGGCCCGCGGAGCCTGCATGCTGCAGCCAGAGCTGTCTGGGCGAGGCCGCGTGAAAGTCAGGCGCTGCTTGCTTGCAGGGGCCAAGACAGGGCCGCGGCGCGGCGCGCGCCTGACGGCGGGGCCGCCGCGCGCGCCAGATCCACTTTGCGGAGGAGTGGAATGAGCTGCACCACCTGCAGATCATGGAGTCGCTGGGCGGCGACCAGTACTGGGTGGACCGCTTCCTGGCGCAGCACGCGGCCGTGTTCTACTACTGGACCGTCGTCGGCTTCTTCGCCATCTCGCCCTCCAACGCGTACACGTTCTCCGAGCTCGTGGAGGCGCGCGCCCTGGCGCCGCGGCGGGTCAGCAGCCGCGGCCGTCCGCAGCAGAGCGTAGTGGTTGAAGGCTGTGTAGTGGCTTGCAGGCTGTGTTGCTCTGGCGCGAGAACTCGCTCCTGGTGGCAGTGTCACCAAGCTTCCTCGGCTCGCCTGGGCCGCCCTTCTTGTGCGTGCCATTAAGCAGGTGCCATGTAGAGATCATTATTGCCGCGGTGCGGTGCATGCCTGCAGCGGGCTGCTTCTAAGAAACACGGCGGCGGCAGAAGTGCAGCCGGTCTTCTGTTCACATAAAAGTGTGTGGCGGAGGCCGGCATGACGCGGGCGCCGCGCGCGCGCGCAGGGCCACGCGACGGACACGTACGACGAGTTCGTCGCGCAGAACACGGAGAAGCTGCGCGCGCTGCCGCCGCCGCGCGTGGCGCTGGAGTACTACATGTCCGGCGACCTGTACCTCTTTGACGAGCTGCAGACCACCGGCACCGACCCGCGCCGCCGGCCGACCTGCGAGTGCGCCTACGCTTCCCTGGCAGCCTGCGCTCGCCAGTCTGCTCCTGGCAGTCTCTGTACGTTCTTTGCTCCCGTCTCGGTCTTCGTTTCCCGATAGCTGCACGAGAGGCAGTGTTGGACTCAGCGTCAATGCCCGCTGGACCTCCCGCTGACAACTGCTTGCCACGTCTCTGCCCGTGTTCAGACGGCCTGCTGCGCCCCAATGCTCGAGCGCCAGTCCCCCCGCATGCCTGAGGGAACATGCGGCCCGGGCGCGCGCAGCAACCTGTTCGACGTCTTCCGCAACATCGCGGACGACGAGCGCGAGCACGTCAAGACCATGACCGCGTGCCGCGACTACTCCATCGTGGACGACCTCGCGCGCAAGAAGCTGACCAGCAAGGAGCCGACGCTGCCGCCCGGCGCCGGGGTCGCCTCCAGCTCGATGCCCAACCTGGTCGTGGACAAGGCCCCGTCAAACGGCAAGTAGGCACGGCCGGGTCGCTCGCGCCGGGCGCAACAGTCCGCAGCAGCTCTGCGAGCGCCGCAGCGACGGCACGGTGTGACGGCCGCTAATACTGGAGTGTCGTGGCTGAGCCCAGCCATGAGTTGGGCTGCTGCACACAGGCTCTTGTTGATGGTATCCTTCCTGCTCTCCATCGGAGCCAAGCGGGCTCTTTGCGCCAGTGAAGGTGATGCAATCACCATCACCCTCACCGCATGCACCACACTCTCTTGCGGCATTGAAGAGTGTGGCAGCTGCCTGCAAGCCATGTGCCGCAGGTTGAGATGAGGTCCTAACAGCGTGCTTGGTTGCTGGCATTTGCCCGCCTCCAAACTAGGCTAGGAATGAAAGGGCAGGCAGGCCTTTGTATTGTCCAATAAGCGCCAGCCCAGCGATAGCAGGTGTGGTTTGTGTTTTGTTGTGTACTGTGTTGCGGTGGCATGCCATGGAAACCTCAACCAGCAAGCCCATGCGTGAGGGTGTGGACTTGTGTCCCTGGAGTACGCTTGGCCGCTCATGTATCATTCAGCGCATTTCAAAGTGTGCAGGTGCATTTGTTGTGCATCTGCGTGGGCGCTGTTGGCGCTCCCTGTACCTGTCCAGTGCAGGACACAAGACCGAAGAAAGGGGTGCCGTCAGAGCATGTTCTTTATGTTGCTGTTCCCAGATGATGCTGGGAGCGCTTCCGTTTGTGCTGCTTCAGCCAGTGTGCTTTTGACTGCATGCAAGCGACAGCAAGGTCAGGCGCCCATGGCTGTCTGAAAAGGGTAATGCGTACCAGAGCCTGGAAAGGGCAATGCAAACTTCACGTGCGCGTTTGATGCTCGCTCCTATCCAAGCCGACAGCTATTTCTTGTGCCCACGCGCCCCCTCGTGAACCCGCGCACTGCAGGGTGCGGCGCAGACAGCGTACTGCATACAGCTACGTGTTGCAGATGCTGTCCATGAATCAGTGCGACATGCTCGTCAATCCGCTGGAATGTGACAGCAGACCAGCAGAGGCATGTCTACCTCGCACATGACCTTATACTTGCAACAACAGGCACGTGCGTACATGCGTGAATAATACTAAGAGCATGTGGTGCTCTCCATGCAGCCGGCAAAAGCAGATCTAAATCAATAAAAGCGCCAATACTGTCATTCAGGTGTGCTCCAGCATTTTACACAGTGGCACATGAAGGCCTGTCTGAATGGTTGGTGAGCAACTCTAATCCAGACGCCCATGGACCCGACCGCGGTGACGCCCAAGCACCGCGTGGTTCGCGAGTTCGACGTGTATTTCACGGGACTCTCCGGCTCTCAGGTGTGCACCTCACTCGGGCTTGCGCTGCTGGCACGGCTCTTCTGTTCTGAGCATCGCTAGCACGCAGGTGCTGATTGAGCAGTTCCCCGTGCGGCCGCCGTGGCGGCCCTATGTCCCCGACCACGACTACAAACAAGTGCGGACCACTTTCTCGCAGCGGTCAGCACTTCCAGCACGTTGACTAGGAACCAGTGTGCCAAAAAACTTAACCACAGAGCTGCAGGTCCTTGCTGGGTGCACTGCGCAGGTCCTGTACAAGCCGAGGGCGGTGAAGATGCAGAAAGAGGCGGCACTGGAGGGGGGCCCGGGCAGCCGCAACTACAACCCCGAGGCGCTGGAGGCGAGCAAGCTGCGCTCGCTCAAGCTGGACGGCACGCGAGTCACGCTGCGCGCAGACTTCTGCCTCATGGCCTTGCGGTGAACACGCACACACCTCGCCCGCTTGCTGGGAGGCTGCTGTGAGACTTCGCCTGGCAATCCACTTGCCAGCGCAAGGGGCTTAGTCCTGCCTGCATGTCCCTCTTCACGAGCAATACGCCTGTGCCCCGGATTGAGGCCAAGGCCGCCGCGCGCAGCGCGACTGCAGCTGATGCAGCTGTGTCGCGGGGCTAGCGGGGACCGCGTGTTCCTCGCGCCGGTGGCGGAGCTGCTGCAGCTGCGGCCCAGCCTGGAGCACCTGGACGCGGCGCGCCCGCAGCCGCGCGCGCCCGAGCCCGTCAAGGAGGAGGAGAAGCCGGCGCTAACGGCCGTGTCGGTGCGGCCACGCTTGCCAGCCGTGCAGGCGGCAGGGTGCCTGGCAGCTGCGGGTGCCTGGCCGCCATGGGCGGCATGCGGCGCGCGCAGGTGCACGTGCAGCGCCGGGAGACGGACCGCCAGCGCGAGCAGCGGACGAGCAGCTATGCGTACCTCGCCGCGCGCGAGCGCGAGGAGCCCTGGAAGCCACTGCAGGCGCGCCGTGGCAGGCTGCGGCCCCCTGGAGACCTTGCATGCGCAGGCGCTGCGAATGCCTCTGACCATGCGCATTTGCAAAAATGCATACTTGCTGCACGGCTGCCTGAGACCTGTGCGGCGTGCGCTCTCCCTCACCAGCTCCTAAGGACGAGACCTGATGCTGTGCTGCTGGCAGGTTGGGCGGATGCCTATCATGCGGGCGTGCACTCGCACTGCATGTTCGCGCGTCAAGGAGTGTTTCGAAAACGCCGCACGGCTGCAAGCCTGGTTGTGCGGCGGCCCGCGCAGGTCTTCCGGCCTGGCTCCGCAGAGTGCAGGACAGCGCTGCAGGTGCTGCAGGACGCACAGCATGCGGGCGGGCAGCACTTTGATCTGCCGCGGACAGAGTACAAGGGCGTGTTTGCGCGCGGGGAGGGCGGTGCGAACCCATATTATATAAAGTGTGGGGTTTGTGGGTAATTGGCCACCGGTTCAAGCATCTCTCGCTGCCATGTGCTGCCCCCTGCTGCCAGCCATTTGAGCACAGAAGCGCGGTGTCGCGCGTGGAGGCAGACACTAGCGGTGACATGTGAATGGCCGTGAGAGCTGCAGAGAGATATGCAGCGGTCGCAAGCGCCGCTGTGATTGCCAGAGAGGCCAAGTCGCAGCGCAATGTATGACGTCCAGCAAGGCTCACCAACTAGCTCGAGCCGCATGTGCGCGAGCACATGCAGCTTACGCAGGGCTTGCTGCAACCCCGGAGCTGGCGCGCTCTACGTCACACCTGTGTTCGCGCGCAGTGGTGAACGACCGCGGCGGGACCAGCGCCGGCGCGCCGCCGGCGGCAACGCCGGGCAGCGCAGCGAACGGCGCAGCGAGCGTGGCGCCGCCGGGGCTGCGGCAGCAGCCCGCGGGCGCGGGCGCGGCCGCGCTGGATGCGAGCATGCAGGCGGCGCTCGCGCGTGAGCTGCAGGAGCTGCTGAACCTGCACTCCGTGGTGTCCATAGACGACCTGCGGTGAGTCGCCGCGGCCGCTCTGCACTGCGGGCGCGGCACATGCAGGCCGCTGTGCACGCAACCGCTTTGTAATCAGGACTGTTGAGCAAGGCTCTGGACTGGGATCCATGACGGGGCATGGGACCTGCGAGTCTGTTGCCGGCGCAGGACGATGGCCTGCACCTGCGGCCCTGACATGCACGCTTGCCGCGCCACGCGAGCGGCCACCGGCTTCTACAGCCGGCGCCGGCGCGCAGGAAGCACCTGCACGGCAAGGCCGCGGCGGCGCCCGCCGGCGGCGCGGGCGCGCGGCTGGCCGCCGCAAGCCACGCGACGCTGCACCCCGCGCTGCTGGCCACAGGCCTCGTGGAGGCTGTCCGGCGCGTGTACGTGCTCCGCGCGACGGGCCACCCCGTCGCCGACCGCCTGCGCACCGTCGTGCTAGAGCTGCTGAAGGCGCGACGCGGGGGGGCCTTGCCGGTGTGCTCTGCAGCGCCGAGGACATCGGGTGGGGTGTGTTCAGATTGCAGGAATGCTGGTTATGTGCGAGCAGCGTGCGCGGCCCATGCGCTGTTGATTTGTGTGTGCCAAGCATGCAGAGAACGATGACTGTGCGGCCACATGCTGAGGCAGCGTGCACTCGAGCAGAGCATGCGCCAAAGCAGGCAAAAGCCACACTGCAGTGGCAGAATGCTCAGACAGCAATTTGTGCTCACACAGTGGTACTGACTGCTGCTGCGGCGGCCCCCTCTGCCTCCGGACGTGCACTGCAGCACATAGCCGTCTGTGAGCCGGTGTCATGCGCACGCAGCTGGCTTGCTCCTGACAGGGCGCGCCCGCTGGGTGCGCTAGGGCATGGAGAGCGTGAAGAAGGCAGACGTGGCCCGCGCAGCCGCGCGCGTGGGCATTGACCCTAACCCTGCCCTACTGCCGGGCGCGCCAGGGCAAGGAGAGCGTGAAGAAGGCGGATGTGGCTGGCGCGGCCACGCGCGCAGACGTGCCGTTCTCGGACGCCGTCTACACGCGCGTCATCAAGGAGCTGTGCGACTCGCGCGGCAGCGCCTGGCACCTCAAGACGGGCGCGTGAGGGCGCCTGCGGCAAGTTGGCAGTGCTGTCCACGCCATGAGGGTGCGCCAGTACACGGCGGGCGTGTGCTATGAGGCTGCTGACCATGCAGCGGATGTGCGTCCGCCCTGTCCGGACTTGCCAATAACCCAGGATTACGGGGTTATGCGAAGTGCTATGGGACCTTATCCAGTGGCACTTGTAACGCTCCCAATGTGTCCCGCCCTGAGCGACGCATGAGACTGTTGCCTGCGTTGAAAATGCTGTAGTTCGTGTTATGGCATGCAGGCCTGGTTTCAGCCTGCTTGCTCTCTGCATGTCGGGCTGGTGGGAAGCATTGTTCTTTGGGTGTTACGCAGGTCTGAAACCCGTCCCGCATCTGTAGGGCTGCTCTCTGCGGGTGGCAGAGCTTGCGAGGGGGCATGGAGCGCTTCCACGCAAGCGCTTGTAAGGTTTCTAAGCACAATGTTTATGGCCGGTTTCCTCAAGCTATTCAAAAACAATATGTCCGTGAAACACAACGTTCCAAAGGCAATGCGCTGGCGATATGATCCAGGCATTACATCTTTACACGTGAAGGGTGTGCAGTACTTGACCACACGCTGCTCGTACGCACGAGCTTTACTGACTGCAGCTCACGTCATACACGCAGTCTCAGTGCGCCAACAATGTGCATCGGGCTGTAACGCACCGTATGCGTGCACAGTCCGCCTACCGCCAGCTGCTCAGAGGCCAGCGAAGTCAGCGAGCGATGGCGGCTATGAGAGCGCACGCCTTGACCTGGCTTTAGTTTCCTTTACAGCTGTTGCACCCTACCCTGCGTCTCAAGTGCTGAGTCAAGCCTTTGGTGCGAGCAAGCGTCCAGTTTGAGGTGTGATACAGGCTTTGGAACGGCTTGCTGTGGCTGCCAAGATAAACAGCTTGCCACAGAGCGCGCGTCTTCAGACCGCGCGTCAAAAGTCACAACTGCAGGAGCAAGCACAGGCTTGTGTGGAGGTGTGCGCTCGGTCGATACAGCACAGCGTGAACCTGCACAGCAAGCGGTCACAGTCTGCGGGAGTGCGCTCCCAGCGCCTGCATCCGCGTCCGGCACGGCCAGCCCAGCCGTGCCAGGCTCGCCTGCCTGCTGCACGGCAGGCGATGGCGCCGGCCCGCACGCGCGCGACACAGCTTCTGCCGAAGTCCTTGGGACCCCTCTGCGCCCTCAGCGGCGCGTGCAGACGCCGGTGATGGCGCCAGGGCGCCGCGGAGGGCCTGGCAGGCCCCTAGGGCCTCTGCGGCGCGCGGCGGCGACGCCCGAGCGAGTGCCGTGGTTGGCCGTGGCGCTGCTCCTGGCGCTCACGCCGCCGTGGCCCGCCGTGCGTGCGGCGTCCTGCGAGGTGCTGCATGCACTGGCGTCGGACGGGTCACTGCTCCGAGGCAGCCTGGAGCCGGGCTGCACGGCCGCATTCCTCGTCGTGCCCGGCCCGGGCGCCTGCGCGTCCGGCAGCTGGCTGTCGGTGGAGGCCTGGGACTTGGAGGTGCTGGGAGCGGGCAGGCCGGCCTGGAGGACGGGCGGCGGCGGCGGCGCCGCCGCGCAGGCGCCCGTGGCCGACCCGCTGCTCGGCCTGGCGCGCGGCGTGCAGCCGCGCGCCAGCTTCGTGCCGCCCAGCTCGTGGAGCCTGACGCCCGCGGCGGCCGCCTTTGACCGCGCCGGGTACCAGCTGGCGCGGCCGTACATGCAGGTGCGCGCCCGCCCGCTGCGCCCCCGGGGCGCGCCGCCGCTGGAGCGCGGCCGCCGCCGCAGTGTGTGGGGCGCCTTGCTTGCTTGCGCTGGCGATGCGGTCGGCGCCGGGGGCCGCGGTGCTGCGGCATTGGCAAGCAGGCACGCGGTGTTCCTGGCAGGGCACGCGTTGGCCGTGCTCTGTCACAGCCCCGAGCGCTCTGTGTCGTGCGCGCCGCGGCCACGTGGGCCCGCTGCGCAGGTGGTGGTGCCGTACAACCTGAGCACCGACGCGGGCATGACGCCCGCGGTAACCCTGCTGAGCCCGGCGGCCGCCGGCAGCAACGCGACCTGCCCGCCGGGCGGCTGCTGGGTGGCCAGCCTGGAGAACGTGCGCGCGTTCATGCAGCACAGGCTCAGCTACCAGGCGCGGCGGGCGCCGCAAGACACCAGCGCACCCGTAACACCTAGTACCAGCGGCAGGGGTGAGTGTGACGCGTGCAGCGTGGTGGCAGTGCTGTGCTCCAGAGCAAAGGCAGCGACCCTCTCACTGGACTGTCGATGACGCGCCGCCACACTTTCAGTGACCAGTTGAGGAGACATGAGCATGCGTGGGCCTCCGGGCGCGCGCTGCTGGTGCGCCTGCTTGGGAGCACACGCCTCCCGGCACGCCTGAGCAACACGCGCGTGTGGCGCCCGGCACGCGCTGAGAGCCGGCATGCGCGCAGGTCCGCGCGTCGTGCAACGCCGCGCCGCAGTGCGCGGCGCCCATCCTGGGCAACGCGTCTGCCGCGCCCGTGCTCTGCTCCGCGCACGGCGCGTGCGCCAACGGCACCTGCGCATGCGAGCCCGGCAGGTGCGGCGCGGGGCACCGTGGGCGCCGTCCATGCCCTTCACGTGCAGGGCGGGTGGCGCGCGTGCGGCGTCGAGGGCAGCATGCCTGTGTGTCATGAAAGCGGGTTGCAGCCGAGCTGCCGCATGGCTGTGGTAGAGTGTTGCATGCAGGCGTTTTGCGTTGTGCATGCGTTGGTGCCATGCGGATGCGTCGCAGCGCCCTCGCTTGCAGGAGGCGCCTTTGCGCCCCGACGCGCGGCACTTGGCCCGGTGAGCCCAGCACGCGCACAGCAATGCCTTTGCTTGGTACTGCGCCTGCGCTGGGGAGGCTGAGGTCATGGCTGGCGATGCAGGGGCGACACTGGCTGCCAGGCCACGACGCCCGTGCTGGCGCAAGGGGCGCAGGTCGGCGGCCTGCTAGCATTCGGCAGCTGGGACTACTACCAGGCGCGCCCGCCCAACCTGTCGCCCCGTGCTCGAGTGTCGCGTTCCGCAAGCGCGCTCTGTGGTAGCACTTGAGCCCGCCACCGCCAGTGGAGCCGCGTCTGCCAGTGCGCGATCGCATGGGCTACAGGCGGACCGCCACGGCGGCGAGGCCTCAACGCTAGCCTTCTGTGTGGACCAGGCAGGTTAGGCAGCAGCGGCAGGCGTGCCTTTAAAGTGCGCGCCGCTGGCAAAGCCATGGGTCATGTCAGACGGCTGGCCAGAGATGCGGCCCCACCTGGCGCTCTGCGCGGCAGAGGGGCGCGAGAGCGCTGCCAGCCCGCCTCCGCCCCAGCTGGTTGCACATGGTGCGGCGGCCAGTACCCTAGGCCCTAGCCCTCTCCTCACCCCTGCGCGGGGCCGGCGCAGGTGGTGCTGCCCAGCGGCGGCCAGGTGCTGCTGGTCGAGATGCGGCGCGCGCGCGGCGACCCGGTGCTGTTTGTGAAGCCGGCGGGCGCGGGCTTCGAGGCCGGCGCGCTGCCGGCCTACCAGGACTTTGACGCCTTTGCGGTGCGCGGCGCGCTGCGCGGTGGCGTGCAGGCTCCCGAGCGCCCTGGCTTGCCATGCAGCGCCCCTCAAGAGCGCGCACGTGTGCAGGCAGACGCCGCTGTGAGCGATGCTCAGCGTGCCGCACCGCTTGCACCTGCGGTTTGGTTGTCGGTGGTGCTGCGGCAGAGGGTACCAGCCAGGTCATCTTGCTGCCGTGGGTCGTCTGGGCAGTTGGTTTGCGCGCTGGTGGCACCTCGCGACAGCTCATAGCACCGCATAGCAGCTGGTGGCAGCACGAGGCGCATGCCTGTAGACCGTACTCATGCCCAGAGAGCGCTTACGCACTCACAGCTTAACGTGGCTGCGGCGCCGGGCCTGACCGCCGCGCCGCCGGTGCGCCAGGACGTGGACAGCTTCCGCGCCCGGCTGGACGACCACTACGTGCTGATGACCAATGCGAGCGCCGGCACATACTACGTCGGCGTCTACAACAACGACAACTACATCAAGGCGCGCGCGCGTCGCGGCCCAACCCGCCGGGGCAGAGTGGCCTTGTTAGCCGGCGGCGTGCTTGGGCAGCCGCGCTGCAGCTGTGCAGCGCTCTGCGCCTGCCAGCCACCTGTGCCTGTTGACTTTTTATCTCACCGACATATCTTCTCATCGTCTGTGGCGGTCTGCCCTCTGCAGTGCTGCACTGCCTCCCAGGCACGGCAGCGGCCGGGGCGAGAGGCAGCGGTCCGCGGCGGCCGGCGCACCGGCTGCGGGCCGCCCGCCGCCGCTCCGCATCGGCCGACGCGCGCGCTTAGTTTCGCGCGCGCGCTGAAGTGTGCGCGCGCGCAGGAGGCCGCGCACTACACGCTGCAGGCGCGCTGGGGTGGCGCGGGCGCCGCGCCGCTGTGCCCCGGCGACTGCGGCGGCGCGGCCGCGGGCGCGTGCATCGCGCCCGGCGTGTGCAGCTGTGTGACCGACCGCGGCGCCTGGCGCGGCGGCCGCTGGTGCGAGGGCCCGCTGGCGCTGCTGCCGCTCGGCGGCGAGCAGCGCGGCGTGCTCGCGCCGGGCCGCTGGGCGTACTGGGAGGTGCGGCGCGGGCCCCATCGGGGCCCGCCAGGGCAGGGCGGGGTCGGGTGGGTGCGCCTATTGACCCGGGCGTTTTCCGGGGGTTGGTGGGCTCGCTGGGGCCACCATGCGAGCTTGGTACGGGCCCATGGCCTGCCACCAAGAGGAGCATTAGCAAGGGCCCGCCGGCGCTGCTGCCGCTTGGCTTCGGTTGGCGCAGCGCGCGCGAGCTCGTCCAGCGGGCGCACCATGAGGCGCATGTGGTGGGCCCAAGACCCTGCACGGCCCGTCATGGGTTGATATCTGTGTTTGTGCGAGACTGTTGGCGCCAGCAACCAGCAGGGCAGCTCCGCCATGCGAGAGCGCCGGTGGGCATGATGCGAGAGCGTTGGAGCGCCCATCGGCAGGCTCGCTGCGGCAAGCGAGTGCGGCGCGCCGCGCGCGCAGCTGCTGCTCGCGCCGGACGACAGCGACTGGGGCGAGGGCCTCAGCGTGGCGTTCGACAGCGGCGGCGGCGGCCACGCGGTGCTGCTGATGCGCTCCGGCACCTTCCCCACGCTGCTGGAGCAGGACTTCACGTTCAGCGCGGAGCAGTACGCCAAGGGGCCGCAGGCGCGCAAGAAGTCCGGCCGGACCTGTGCACTTCCACCAGGAGGCTGTTGCGCACTGGTACTGGGAGGCTGCTTGCTCAACGCGTCCTGATATACACAGGTTCCGCAGTTTGGGAGCTGAGCTGGGAGGGCGCCAGGACCGGATGTGCACAGGGGCCAGCACGGTCGCCAGTGTGGGAAAGGTCCGCTGGTAGGGCTTCCAGGACTCTGTGGGCGTTGAATCGACGAGCGGGCAGCCCGTCAGCCGTATAGCACCGAGGGCTGTCAATGAAGTGCAGCTCCCAAGTTGCACAGCACTGGGCGAGTCGCTCATGTGCGGCCGCGCAGACGTTCCGCGTGCGCGCGAGCGACCTAAGCTCCGGCGTGTACTACATCGGTGTGTTCAACATGGACTACTTCCTGCACGATGCGATCTCGTACCGCCTCCAGGTACCGCCCGCTGCAAAGCACCTGTGTTCGGCGCCGCTCGGGGCTGCACCCCGGCCTGCGGCGCGCCCATGTGAAGCGCGACTTGTCGTCCCGCTGTGTGCCTGCATGCGAGGTGGAGGAACACAGACAGGCAACATCCCATGTCTCCCTTCATTGTCTGGGGAAAGTGCGCAGCGCTGGCGTGCCAAGGCCAGCACGTGATACCTCAGGGCTGGGGCTATGACGGGTAATGTGCGGCCACGCGAGTCCAGCAGGACTTTGCAAATATTTTGCATCTGTCCCCTTGTAAGGCGCCACTCGGGTCGCATGTGAAATTCCTGGGTCCATGCGTGGCGGCCGGTCGGCAGCGGGCGCGCGCGGCGGCGCCGGTGGCGGGCCTGCCGAGCTGATCAGGTGCTGCCATATACTTTTTGTCAAGAAGTCCGGGCGGGCAGCCGACAGCGGGCGCGCGCGGCGGCGCAGGTGGCGGGCCTGGCGGGCAGGCGCTGGACGGTGAACCCGTACCTGAGCGTCGTGCTGGGCGTCAGCGCGTCGGTGCTGCTGTGCGCGCTGCTGTGGTTCGTGCGCCGCTTCCTATGCCGCATGCGCCCGGGCGCGCCCGTGGTGCGCCGCCCTGCCGCGTGCCGCCGCGCCTCTGCTCTGGCAAACTTTGCAGCCCCCAGGGAGCGATGGGTCGCGAGTGCTCCTCGGATGGGCGGCCAGTCAAGGAAGCTGCCAATGTTGTTTGCATGCAATCAAAGTGCCGCAACCTGTCAGGCAAAGCGCAGCAATGGGTTGAGCGCCACAGGCCAACAACGGTGTCAAGCCCGGCCGGCCTGAGCGCAGCCACGCCGCCAGCGGCAGGCCCCTGCTGCGCCTTGGCGGCGCGCGCAGTCGGGCGTAGACCCTGCGGTGATTGAGGCGCTGCCTAGCTACCCGTATGCACCGCCGGCGCCGGAGGTCGCCGAGGCGGGCGCGCCCAGTGGGCACAGGCGCGCCTGCTTGGCCCGATGTTGACTGCGCTCTCAGGGACTGATTGTTGGGTTTGGCCACTGTTGTGAAGCTTCAGGCATTTGGAAGGGCGGGGCGTAGATTGAGCGTCAATGCATTTTGCAGCATGCGCGACCGGCTGACGCTGCCATGGTCCGGTGAGGTGCAAAAATGGTGGGGGGCAGGTGCGGGAACAGGGCGCACATTACTCACCCCCGGCGCACTAGAGCCGTGTCAGGGAGAGCCTGGGCGCTAAAGCTCACGCGTCGATCTCACACGCTCCATCACGCATGTGAGCGGCGGTACCTTTGGGCAAGCTGACAGGGCTTGCAGTGCATCCGCTGCATGCGTTGTGCTTGACTGCTGCAGTGAAGCAGGGCCGCGCCTTGTTGATGCATGCACCGTCTTTGTCTGTGCTGAGCCAGTGAGCGCCGTCCGCGCGGCAGGGCGTCCGGGCGCGGCGGCGAGGACGCGTGCAGCGTGTGCCTGGGCGAGTACGACGCGGGCGAGCTGCTGCGGCGGCTGCCGCGCTGCGGGCACGACTTCCACCTGAAGTGCATCGACGCCTGGCTCAGCCAGCACAGCACCTGCCCGAACTGCCGCGCGCCGCTCGTGCCCGACGCGGTGCGTGCCCGCCTTCGAGCGGGCGCCCCTGCTCTGCTGCGCGCTCCGTTGTTGTTGGCACGGCGTGCTGGCCTCTGTCGTACGTGGAGACCAATCCAGCGCGACCGCCAGGCACCTCTGCCGCAGCCTTCCGGCGCGCTGCATGCTCGGTCTGCTTGCAGGCGGCAAAGGCGGTCTGCTACTGTTCGACGCGCTAGTCGCGCAGCAAAGCCCGGGCTCAGCCCGGGCATCAGTCAGGCTGTGCGGGCGCCTGCCGGGGGGCCAAGGCCCCCGCCAGGCGCGCATGCTGCCGCCTGCCGTGTCACGGGCGCTGACGCCCGCGCCCCGGCCTGCGCCGCGCAGGAGGCAGAGGGGCGGGCGCCCGCCGGGGCGCCCGCCGGCGGCGCCGTCGAGCTCGCTTCCGGGCAGCCGGCTGCCGCGGCGCCCACCGATGCCAGCCCGGCCGCATCTTCGTCGGCGCCGCCGGACGCACATCCGCTGGCCGCAAGCCCGGCGGCCGCACAGGCCGGACCGGCTGCTGCAGGGAGCGGGCCGCCGCCAGAGGCGCTCGCTGAGCGCCCACCGTCCCGGCAGCCGCCGGGCGCGGGGCGGGGCGGCCGGGCCGGCCTGTTCTGGCTGCGCCCGCTGCTGGCCCCGCCTCCGGGCCGGCCTGCTAACCAGCACCCGTCGCTGCTGACGACGCCCGCGCCCGCCCCGGCCGGGGGGCAGCCTGCGCTGCCAGACCACCCGCCCGCGACAACTTAGGCCAAGGTAGGCCGGGCGTCTGCGGTGGGGCTGGCGCTGGGGACGGAGACGTTCGGCGGGTTGCAAAGCGTGCTGCGCCCGTCCCTGTATTAGGGGCTGATGCCGTTCAAGCTGTGGCCGGCGCAGACCGCTGGGCGGCCGTTTGAACCGCGGCAGTGCGTTGAAAATGTGTCGCGCGCGGTGCGCCCTGCCGCGCAGCGCACGCGCTAGGGGAGTGTGGGACGGTGCTGTTGGCTCGACTGTGCATAGCTCCTGTGACTGTCCCTGTATCTGAACCTCCATCGTCTGTAGAGGCGTTCAGTGTGTGGGGAGTGTGTGGGGCATGCTTCACAGGGGGACGCGGTCGGCGCATCCTGAAACTCCGCCGGCGCTGCGGCTGCCCTGTAGTGCGCTTGCACTGACATTTTCCGCTGTATGTGTATCATCCGGAGTCATGAAGAGGATGTGGGGGGCTGCTTTTGGCCCACGCGCAATGCATTTTAGGGTGTGCCCCTTTGGCGGCGAGCGGTTACGCCCACGCAAGGTGAGCAGCTGAAGCAGCTGAAGACCAGCTGGAAAGGCAGGCTTTGCCGTCAGGTTGGGCTCCGCAGCGCGCCAGCACCTGTGCGGCAGAGTCACCAATGCCGGCTTACATTTATTGCCTGACAACGTCTGAATGTATTGCCAGACAGCATCCGACCGGCACATACCATATGCAGTAGGGAAGCGCGTCGCCGCAGCAGCAGCGCAACGCATCGGCCTTCGCATGCGGTGACTATCCGACGCATGGTGCGCGCCTGCTCCACTCTGCAGGCACTCAGCAAGGCCCTGCCGACTTGCCCTGCGCGCGCTCGGCTGCCAGCAGCAGCGCCCGCTGCATGGTAGGGGAGAAGGCATCCTATGCTGCTCGCAGGTGCGACCAAGGCAGCTGATGCAGAGGCGACCTTCCGGCCATGCATAGAGACGTGATGGGCCAAATTTGGCCCATTTAAATACGGCATGTAGGTTTGCTGGTCAAGGACACCTGTGACCTATGCCCTCTGAGAGTTTCCCACTTCGCTTGATTGTACAGTCTGCTGGTCGCTCACAGCTTCCATCTGTGCTGCGTCGTGCCGAGCGCGTGAGGCTGCAGAGCGCGGCTGCCAGGATGTGAGCGCCCGCCCGCGGTGGCAGGCATGGCCGCGGCTCGCAGCGGCCTCCTGGCCGCCTGCCTGCTGCTCGGCCTGTGCCTGGGCCCCCCGCAGCCGGTTCGGGCCGTGGAGAGCGGGAGCGAATGGAACGAGGGCCTGGAGGAGTTCTTCCACAAGGTGGACCGGGATGGGGACGGGCAGATCGAGGCGCAGGAGGCCGCGCAGTACATCGGCGACAGCGACATCCAGGACGGGGACCTAGGGCAGGCCGTGGAGCAGGTGTGCGCCCGACGCGCACCTGCGGCGCTTGGCCTCTTTATGCACAGCGAGCAGGCGGCGGGGCTCATCGTGCGGTGGCCGGCAGATGCGGGTGAACCTGGACAGCGCCGACCAGGGCGCCACGATTTCCGCGGAGGAGATGAAGATCCACCTGCAGAGCCTGCTCAAGGCGCGGCGCCGCGCGGCCCAGCGCCCGCTCCGCACCGCCACTGCGGCGCCCCCGGCACGCCGCGGCCGTGCATAACGCCCTGGGCGCCAAGGCCTGAATGCGCGTGCAGGGCCACCGCGTGGCGGAGTGGGTGAAGCATGCGGTTGGCCTGCCGCAGTACGTGCAGACGTTCCGAGACAACTCCGTCACGGTGCGCTGCGTGCGCACGCACGCCGGTGCAGGACCGCGCCAGACGCAGCGGGCACTGGACCCTGCGCGCGTCTGCCCACAGGTGCTGGACTTTCCGACGCTGGTGAACGACGGCGGCGCGACGCTGGAGAAGGACCTGGGGGTGCGCGCGCGCGGGCCCGGCAGGGCGCCGCGCTGTGCGGCAGCGCCCGGCACCGCGCGTGCTGCCCCGCCTGACCAGCGGAGGCCATGCATACTCTGTGCACACCGGGTCTGCCACCGTGTGTGCTCGCAGTGTGTGCACACCTTGCGCTGCAGCGTTGTCCGCACAGAGGAGGGCCCCCTGAGTGGCACCCGGCGCTCGGGCGAGCGGCCGCGCGCCGCGCGCAGGTGACCAGCAACCTGCACCGGCAGCAGCTGGTGCGCGCGATCAAGCGCGTGATCCTGGGCCTGGGCGCGGCGCCGGGGCCGCCGCAGCGCCTGCGCTGCCGGCCGCTGACGTGCGCCGCGGTCGCGTGCGCCTGGGACGCGCCGGCCGAGCCGGGGCACCCGCCGTTCCACAAGTTCAAGCTGGAGCGGCTGGCGCCCGGCGGCGCAGGCGGGCCCGCGGCGTGGGCCACCGCGGGCGGCGAGCTCGACGGCGACCAGCGGCAGTTTGTCGATGCCGGCCTGGCCGAGGTGTGGCGCGGCGTGGCGCGGCCCGGGCGCGGCGCGCACCATGCCCCCAGTCCCTCGCAAGCTTGGCTGCCGCGCGCGCGCCTGGCCGGCCGCGCTCGCGCGGCGATGCCGCTGCAGCGGCGTGATGTGGGCCCCTGGTCCGCGCGCGCGCCCTGGCGCCGCTGGCCCTGCCAGGCCCGTCCCGCTTCAGACAGGGAGCCAGCCGGCGCCTGACGCGGGGCGTGCGCGCGCAGCGCGGCGTGTACCAGTACCGCCTGGTGGCGTGGAATGCGTACGGCTGGAGCCCGGACACGGTGTCGGAGCCCGTGTCGACGGCCGACCCGGCCCTGCCCTGCCCGACGGGCGCCGGCGCGGGTGCCGGCGCGCGCGCGCCGCAGGCGCGCCGGCGCCGCGCGGGCGCGTGGCTGGCGGGCGCCGCAGCGGCGGCGTTGGCGGCGGCGGCCGCCGCGGCCGTGCTGCTGCTGCGGCCGGGCTGGGGCCGCCAGGTGAGGCACTGCGTGTGGCATTGCGGGGCGCTGCCAGCCCTGTAAAGCGCTGACTTTTATTCAGGCCAGCAGCCTGGTTTGAGACGCGGTGCTCCGGGGACAGCGTGCCTTGCTCCGCCAGGCTCCGATATTATGGGCCAGGGCGCCTGCGCGCTGTGGTGGGCTCCGCCAGGGCCTGCTGCGGCCCGGCGCCCCGCGGCGCGGCGCGGCGCGGCGCGCCGGGCGCGCAGGCCGCTGGGAGGCCGGCCTGGCTAGGAGGCATCCAGGGACGCTGGCCGGCAATCACGTGCGCTGTGTTGCCTCCACCAAAGCGCGCACGGCCGGCGTCGCAGGGGGACGTCGCGCTGCAGCGGCTGCAGCAGGGCCTGGTGGCGCCGGGCGCGGCGGGCGCGGAGGCGCGCGACGCGGCGGACGCGCAGGCGGCCGCGGACGCGCAGGCGGCGGCGCGGCGGCTGGCGTACGGGCGCAGCCTCTCCGCCGGCAGCAATCGCGCGCAGCGCGTGGCGGACGACGCGGCCGCGCGCAGCGGGATGCTGCGCGCGCCGCCCGGCGCCGGCGCCCCGCCGTGCGCCCCAGCCGCCCGCCGGACGCGCGCCGCGCGGGAGACGGGGGGAGACAGAGGGAGAGACGGGGGTAGCGCTGCCCACGAGGTCGTTTACTTTGCCTGCTGGGCGACGCGGCGTGCTTTCTAAAGCGGTGTTACCATGGCGGCAGCCTGCGGGCACGATGGAGCGTGCAGCGCTGCGCTCGCCCGTGCGATTGGCTCGAACTTGTAGGTCATGGCGCGCCTGGAGCGCTCTTGGCCGCACGCGCGCAGCCCATGCGCGGACGCATGTAAGCAGGGCAGGCTGTCAAGGTCGTATGTGCCGTGTGCAGGGGGCTGAGCGGCCCGCGGCTTTACCTGGACCACAGCAGCGCGTCCGATCCTGACATTGTTGCCATGGCGCCCGACGGCTTCGCGGGGCCATCGCAGTGGCGGCTGCTACCGGGCGACCGGGCCGGCAGCAGCGCAGGCGCGGCCGGCGCGCCGCCGCCGCTCGGGCTCGGCCTGCGCGAGCTGCGGCTGCCGCCGCAGCGCGTCTCGCCGTCCCCCGCGGTGCGCTGCGGCGCCGCATGGTGCCCGGCGCTCGGATGCGAACCATCGAGGCAGGCCAGCTGTGCGCAGCTGCCGGCTGGAGCCTTGATTGGTTGTGTGGGTGGCGGCCATGTCCCGATGCCGTGCGTACCCAAAACCGAGGTCCCGTGGACGCCGTCGTTGCTTTGGCTGCACTGGGTCTGCGGAGACGTTGCTTGGCCAGGTGGCAAGGCAGCAGCAGTGTCAGCCCTCTTCTGTGCCGGGGAGCAGGGTGAGGCAGGCCAGGAGGCGGCGCGAGCGGAGCTGCGGAGGCGCGGCGGCGCGGGGCTGCCGCGGCCGCGGTCAGTGGATGACGGGCTGCCGGAGTACCGCTCCGAGGGTGCGCGCGGGCGGGCCCGACTGCGCGCCTGCCAGGGTTCTGTCCCGCGGCGCCGGGGCTGTGCGATGCGTCGCAGAGCCTCCGTGCTTCCATCATCATCATATCAGAGATCAGCTGCTGCCGATGCAGCGGCGGCCGCACTGTGGGCGCCCCTGCAGCCCCGCGCCTGCCGCCTTGCATCTGCGGCGCATTGTGAAAATTCTGCCAACGCGTCGTGCGTGTGGCACTTCGCGCCCGCCTCACCTCCATGCGCGCGCGCGCGCGCAGATGGCGGCGACATCCCCGAAACGCCGCGCGGCGTGGACCGCACGCGCTGCGGCGTCGCCGGCTGCCACCGCCGCTTCCACCGCCTGCGCTACAAGGATGTCAAGCACGCGCTGCAGCGGCACTACTGCGCGGTCTGCCAGCGCGTGGTGTGCCATGCGCACACGCGCTACGCGGCGCACGGGCCGTTCAGCTCGTGCGGCATGGAGAGCCAGTGCATCTGCGAGGACTGCTTCGACGCGCTGCCGCGCGGCACGCAGGCGCGCCGCCCGCCGCGCCAGCGCCCCTGTCTGTCGGGCGCCGGCCGGGCTCATGGCCGGCGCGGGCGGGCGCCGGCGGCCGCGCTGCTGGGCCGCGCCTTGCATGCGCGCTCGCCGGCTGCGTCCCGCAGGGCCATTGCACGGGGTGGAGCCGGCGCGAGCAGCGCGCGCGCAAGGGCACCATAAGCACTGGTGCCGCAAGTGTGGGACCAATTGATTCGAGGAACATCTGGACTGCCTGCTGCCGGGTGCATGTGCGTCGGCCCCTACGGAGGCGCGCCGGCGCGCCAGGGCCCCGCGTGGACACCTGGCCGGCACGCGAGCGCGGTGGCTGTCGCGTGCGCAGCGCGCACGGAGGCGGCAACCTGGCAATGCAAGTGCAATGCAGCTCTCATCCCAGGGGCCGGCTGCCGTTCGCGCGTCGGGCGTGCCTGACATGTGCATGGGCCGCGCTCGTGGCTGTGCGGGCGGCGATGTGGGCGGCCGAGCGCGCAGGATCGCCTGGACAAAACCAATCGCAAGCCGCTGCGGAAATGTAAGGTGGAGGAGGCTGCCGTGGCGCCGGGCGCTGCGGCCGGCTCAGCAGCCGGCGCGCCCGCCGGCCGGCCGGCGGCGCCCAGCGGCATCGCCGCGCTGCTGCAGACGCTGGGCCGCGGCAGCGGCGGCGCGCGGGGCGGCAGCGGCGGCGGCGCGCGGGGCGGCGGCGGCACCGACGGCGGCGATGGCGCCGGCGCGGAGCCTGCGGCGGCGAGGGCTAACGGCGCTGCGCCGCCGCGGTAGGAGACAAGAAGTATTCAACCGGATGTAGCCCAACCCCCCTTCAGGCCCGGGTGTTTCATGGTTTGGTGTTGTGCGTTAGGAGAAAGTTCAGACATTAGGATGCGCGCCTGCGCCGCCCGGGGTACACAACGCTCTGCACTGTTGCGTGTTACACGAACGTGAAGTCTGCCTGGTTTCAGGGCATGTAGAAGATCAATTCCAGCTAGCTGATTTTGAATCAGTGGAGGTGGTACCCTAATGTAACCTTCGCGAGCAAGGAGGAGCACTCGACCTCGCGGTTGCGAGACGTCCCCTGCCCACTGCCTGCCCTCCCTGCAAACGACGCTGGAAGTGCAACCACTTACGGATACACATACGGTAAGAGCAGGTGCAGGCGCTTGCGTCTGGGAGCGGGAGGCGTAACGGGCCCTGCGAAGGAGGTCCGTCCTGCGCCCCAGAGCGTCGTGCAGGCCCGCAGTAGCCAGCTTGGAGTCTGTAGTGGCCCCACACGTCGAGGGGGGCAGGGGTTGCGCTGGTGCACTGATGTTCAGCGTTGAGTTCATCCCAGCACATCAGGGCGTGGGGGTGCCCGCTGAAGCAGCTGGTGAAGCCTGACTCGACGTCGCCGGTGCTCGCAGCACGGCGCTGTGTGAGCCTGGAGCAGTGGGCTGAGCGGGCGACCGGCTGGCATGTGAGGCGTGTCATTCCGCTCGACTCCCGGTCAACCGCTCCGGGCGGTCCCGCCCCGGCGCGGCCGCGCGCAGCTCTGCGACGAGATGCGTTCACACGGCGAGCTGCTCGGGGGCACCAAACGCAAGGCGTGCGCACACGCCGCGTCTGCGCCAGCGTCCGCGCCCTCCGCGGCCGCCGCCGCCGGGCGGCGCCGCGGCCTGTCGCCGGAAGGCAAGCGCCCCTGCAGCAGCGCGCAGCCGTGCGGCCGCCCGCGGCGCGCGGCCGCCAACCTGCGCGACCGCGCCGGCCTGCTGTGCGCTGAGAGCCTGCCGGACGCAGGCGCCCTGTGCTCGCCCAGCACGGAGCGCAGCTCGTCTGGCTGCGCCGCCAGCTGCAGCTTCTACACGGGCTCCGGTGCGCCACCGCGCCTGCGTGAAGTGCCCAAACCTAATCCTACCCTGCCCCCCGCGCGTCCCGCTGCCCAGGCCCGCGCGTCGGGGCCGTGCCAGCGGCGCCCAGCCCGGCGCGGACCAGGATGCTCTGGCAACACGGCGCGTGCCACTGCTCGCATGCATGCGCGCTTAGCGGGGCGCGCGTACCGCGCGCAGGCGCCAGCTCAGCAGAGACGGTGGTGCTGCAGCAGCGGGGCGGCGGCCGCGGCGCGGACGGGCACATGGCGAGCCCGTGCGCGGTGTCCGTGCGCACGCAGGCGGCGGCGCCCGCGCCGCCGCCCGACGCCGCGGCCACCCCGGATGCCTGGCTGGCCCGAGGCATGCCCACCCTGCGGCGGCGCTTGCGCCTGTGTGGGGGCATCCGCGCGGCTGTGTTGGGAGGGGACTGCGTCGAACTTGCAGCAGGGGAGGCAGTGCCCGGCCATGCATGCTCAGCACGTTATGTGGCTTCTGCGCTGCCCTGCCGCCCGGCCGGACTGCTAGTAGTGCTGGCTGGCTGAGCCATGGCTCAGCACCGAGAGGGCCGCCGTGTCCGGCTCCCAGGCAGACACCCCTCAGCTGAGTGAGTCCGCCCAACGAGGCACACCCCTGCTGCCGGCTGCGCACAACACTGCCGGGCCATGCACCACGCAGAGCCTGCTCCAGCACGCCATGCGGCAGCGCCAGCCAAACACGCCCGGCACTGCCTGGCGCAGGCGCCGCCTGCGAGTTTGGGTGCTCGGTGGCGGAGGGCCGCGTGGAAGCGGGGTCGCCGCTGGGGCAGCTGGCCGCGGCGTACGGCTTCGCGCCCTTCACGGTCGCTGTGGCCGGGTCCTACTTCGCGCGCCTGGCCGCGCGCGACGCAGACCTGCTCGACAAGGCCCGCGCCCGCCCGCGGCCTGCCCGTCGCGGCCCTGCCTGCAGCCTGCAACCTGTGCGCGCGCACTCATGCACGGACCGCACCTGCGAGCCCCGACATGGCCTTGGCAAAGCTGTCTTCGAAACAGGCGCCAGCGCAACTGCTCTGTCAGGTGCCCATGCGCACACGGCAGCGGCGCCCGAACGCCCCCCGGTGCGCCTGGCGCCGCGGGCCGCGCGCCGACGCGCGCGCGCGCGCGCAGGCGCGGCACTGCGCGGCGTTCTCGCCGCTGGTGACGCCGGCGGCGCTGCCGCAGCGCGAGGCGCCGCCGCTGCCGGCCGCGCTGGGCTCGGCTGCGCGCTTCTACGGCTGCCACGCCAGCGCGGCCGCGTGGCTGACGGCGACCTTCCTGTCGTGCGCGCTGCTCGCCGCCAAGGTGACACAGTCGTGCTGCTCGTGCCGCCGTGCCCTGTGCCTGCTTTGCTGAAGCGCCGCCGCCACCCCGTACCGCCTGGCCCTCGATGTTACTCGCCCCTCCGCACTGTGCCTGGCCGGCTCCTCTGCTGTTTGGGCACACGCGCCGCGCGCGCGCCGCCGCTGACACCGCGCCACGCCGGCGCGCCGCAGAACATCGACCGCGTGGCGTTCTGCGGCCTGCCCGCCGCGATGCTGGGCCATTGCGCGGGCGCAGCCGTGCTGCCGCGCGAGGCGGCCGCGCTGGAGGTGGAGATCCTGCAGGCACTCAGCTGGCGCCTGGGGCCCTTCCTGGCGGACCAATGATAAACCTAATCCTACAACCCTAGCCCTCACGCCGCGCCAGCCAGCGAAGGGCCGCGAATCAGCATGCGTCAGCCCGCCCCCGCGCAAGCCGGAGGAGCAATGCCGGCCGTGGGCGGCCGCGGCGTCGGGCGCAAGGCGGAGCGCGGGGGCAGGCTGACGCATGCCGATGCGGTCGGCGCCCCTGTGAAGGGTTGGGCCGCCGCAGCGCTGCCTGAGTGGTGGCCCGCCCAGGCTTTTTGGAACCCGCAAGACGTAGCGTCGACGCCAGAGGAAGACGGCCGGGGGGATCATTCGAGGAGACATTGACTCCGCATGATCTCTCATCCAGCAGTGCACGGCACACTTTCTCCATACCTATGGCTGCTGGTGAATAAGGCGCAACAGACATGCAGGGCGGGGATGGGATATGGGGGAGTCTCACAAGCCGCATGGTGCACTGAGGGCTAGTATGTTGGCACGGGTGCTATTCAGCTCAAGGCAGGGCGGGGTCATAAGGGGGCACCCAGGGAGCGTGCGGCGCGGGCGGGCATGGGAGCATGTCTTTTGCGCGGAGTCAGGTGAGGCCGTGCCGGGCCACCATGTAAGTGCGCGCGCACGTACAACAGCGTGCGCGCGCCGCTAGCATTTGATTTTGGGTACGTGCCCCTGGCAGCGCCCAAATTTGCATCTGCACTGAAGGGCGGCGGCGGCCGTGGTGGCCGCGCATGTGCCAGTATTCGGAGTGTCTTCTGCTCTGTAGAGACGTCGTATTTGTCCGCCTATTCGGCCTGCCCAAACAGTGCGCTGGTGCGACAGCGCAGGGCCGCCGAGCAGGGCGGCCGCGCTGGCGCCGGGTGCCCAAGCAGGTGCAGGCGCTTGTGCGCGCCTGCCCGACCCTGCCTGCTGCAAGAGCAGCGCCCGCGGCTCCTTTCACGGATGCCCTTCTGACTGCTTGCCAGACCCGCAAGCGTGCGATGTCTCGCATGGTCCTGCGTTGTCTACACACATGGTCTCATACATGGGGCTGCGCATGACTGCATGCCGCGGCCCCACAGGCCGCCCCAATCTGGGCTAGCACTTTGACTGCTGTTGGCGCACATGCGTGGACATCTGGGTTGTGCGCCAGCGCATTTCAACAGAATGCCAAGAAACACTGCAATTTGCTCGTGTCGGCGGTCAATCAGCCCTCGCTTCAAACCGGGTACTGGGCAGCGCGGAGAAGGCTGGTGGGGGGGGGGACATTGCGGGGGCTGGCTGACCGCGCGGCATCCATACGCCGCATACATGCTATGCAAACTCTTTGATAGGGCTCAAAGATGTTGCTGACCGTGATCCCAGTGGTATGGCGGCCATGTGAAACAGCCGTATGTGCGCAAAGAAGTTTGTCACACCATGCGCAGCAGGTACATGTATTGATGCAAGCACAGATTGCCGTGCATGCCCCTTTATCCTTTGCACGCCATGCGATAGCTTTTACTTTCGGTCAGCAAAATGAAGCGCTCAAACAGCATTACATGGCAAGAGCCGCAGCTGCTCCTCTGACCACACAGGTGTTTAAAGTGAAGGACCGCTAGCATGAACACCAGTCACTAAACTTTACATACAGGACAGCGTGGCATCACTTCATATTCAGGTCTGCCTTTTCAGACCCTAGCGCACCAAATCAGATCTCAACTATCCCAGCATGGGAGGCGCTGTACACAACTGGCATGCACTCTCATCACCGCTGCCAAAGCAGAGCTGCCGCCTGCCATACACCCTTGCGCATGCGCACGGCAGCTCGCGACTACCCCGCCTACAGACACAGTGGCCCGCGTGCAGACACAATGGGCGGGCTCCTACAGCAGCACTGGTGCCAGGGACGAGGCGCACGCTTTGTACAACAAACTACATCACGCCGTCCTGTTACATCATGCGTTGGCTGACACCCTGGTGTTTGCATTTGCGGGACCAGGCGGTGCGCCAGAGCATGCGGTGGCAACGCCTTCCTAAACGGATTAACAGCAGCACAGCTGCTGATAGGGCATTTCCAACTTCCTTTACCAGGCTCTTACGTAGAACCGAACATCAGTACGGAACCCTAGCACACTCATCCTAGGGTTCTGTTCCCGCTTCAGGGTCACTCCAGCGGCGCATAGCACTCGCTGGACCAGGCGCCGTGCAGGCCGTGCGGCAGCGGCGCGCGCAGCGGCAGCCGCGCAACCGGCCCGGCCGCCACGTCGCCCGCGTCGAGCACCGCGCAGCAGCTCGCGCGCGCGGCCGCGTCGTAGCACATCGCCAGCAGCCAGGCCGCGCCCTCGGCCGGCTCCTCGGAGCGCGGGCCAGTTGCCGCCCCAGGCGGCGCCTTGGGCACCAGCACGGGCTCGCCGACGTACCACGACGGCCCGGGCCGCCAGACGGCCGTGGCGCCGGTGGCGGTGTCCACGCGGACGAGCGCCTGCTGCGGGCTGTTCGCGCCGGGCTCGCGCGCCGCGGCCGCGTACACGTAGCGGTGCCGCCGGCCTGGCGCCGCCAGCGTGCCGGGCGTTGCGTTAGGGTAGGGTAGGGTCAGGCGTGCCAGGCAGCGCGCGCGGAGGGACGTGCTCCAGCACGCGCTCGACCCTGCAGGTGCCGCCTCGCGCGTGCGTGCATGCCGCAGCGCGCATGCATGCAGGTCACGCACGCTGCGCGCCAGCACGCGACCAGCGCACCGCTCAGAGCCTCGCAGCCCGCCGCGTTGCTGACACAACCGCGCGCGCCCGGCGCCTGCTGGACGTGGACCGCGCGCCCGCGCCGCTCTGACCCGTGCTCGACGTGGGCGGCGCCGGGGGCCGGCGCGCACCTTGGCAGTGCGGGTGGACGGCGGGGAACTCCAGCACGCGGTCGCACAGGCGGCGCCGCGAGGCTGCGCGCTCGCCGGCCAGGTCGAGCTCGTAGCGCCACAGCTCGCTGGGCGGCTGCAGCCGCGGGTCCACGTCCCGGCAGAAGCTGCGCCCCAAGCCGCACGCCTGCCCCACGCGCGCGCCTTGGTCGGCCCCGCGGCCCGGCTGCAGCCCGGCACGGGGCGGGCTGCCAGGCCGTGCACGGGGGACCTGCGCTGCTGCTGTGCTCTGGGCATGTAGAGAGGGGGGTGACCCTCCCTGCACCGAGCGCGGCAGAAGGGACTGGCGCACCCAGGCGCTGCACCCCTCCAGCAGGCTTGCCAGCCGCGCACCCCAGCATGCTCCCGCGTATCCGACAGGCGCCCAAGGGCGCCCCTGAGCACCGCGGGCCGGGGCGGGCGGGCGCGGGCGGGTCGGCGCCGCGCCGGCACCTGCTCAAAGTCGGGCATGTGCGGGTAGCACACGCAGTCGGCCACCAGGCGCCCGCCGTCCTCGTACGCGTTGGCGATGTGGAACACGAACGCCGGCGGCGCCTCCAGTCGCAGCGCAGCGCAGCCTGCCGCGCGTGCGTGTCAGGGGGTGGCTCGGCCCCATGGGCAGCATGCACAGGGCCGTGCTAGTACCGCGCCTGCACAACAAGAAGCGGACACCGCTGAAGGCCGCTGCTGCACACGCTAGCAGACCTATCAGCTTTCCGCGCAGGCACAGCGCGCAGCATCGCAGCAGGGCGCTTGCACAAAGCCGCGGAGCACGGACCGGCACTCAGCGCGCACCTGTGCCAGAGGCCGGCACGGACGGCCGCGGCAGCACCCACACGGGCATGGCGCGGTCGCGCCCCTGCCACTCCAGGCAGTGTATGGGCGCCGCGCGCCCCAGCAGCAGCGGCAGCAGGCGCAGCCGCGCCGGGTTCTGCGCCGCCCGCCAGCGCAGCGTCACATCATGCAAGGACTAGGTAAGATCCCCTGAGGCATGCGATGGTGCCTGCGCTGAGGCACGCGCACACAGAACAGCGCCGGGCATGCCCATGCGTCAAGGACGAGCCACACAAAGCGGCGCTGGGGCTGCCATGCGGGGCGTGCGACGGTGTGCACTGCCATGGGCGCCACCTGGAAAATGACGACGCGGTTCTCTGTGACTGCCGCGTCGTGCACGAGCGCATAGCCCTCCAGCACATGCGTTGCCCTCGCAACCAGCTCGAACTCCTGCAAGAGTGCAGCAAGTCACGGTTGCTCAAGAAAACCACAGCACGCCCACCATTCCTTTTGTTTGCAGTGTGGTGCAGTTTTACAAGCACAACCCGTCACACCAAGCGGCTATGCATTCAATTTGCTTTGCTAACGCCGCCAGCAGCTCTGCTTTTCCTCGGCCTTGCGCAACCTCACAGCGCATGTGAGTGGAGGTTCAACCCGCCACACGCTTCAACATGCCTTGGGCCTGTGGTGTGCAGTACGTCGCACACCTCATCAAACTCGTACAGCGTGAGCCGCGTGACGGGCCCGCGCGCGGTGAGCGCAATGCGGTGACTGAACACAAGCAGGCGCCCGCTCTGCGCATCCACGTGCGCATGCGCGGCCAGCGCATCCCCGCCAAGCACCACCGCGCCGGGGCGCCCGCGCAGCGCCCGCAGACTGCTGGCGGCCATGCCTGTTCCACATGCCCGCATCAATAATGTGCGCAGCGGTTCAACAGCACAGCAGTATACGGTGACACTGCAATTGAAACAGGCCAGCTGCTGGGCCAGGTTTTCAGCGCACAGCAGGTAGCACGTGTCGTGGCTTGGCCTGATGCAAGTTGACTAGCAATTGTGCATTCGACGGGCGCACACATCAGCATGATGTGCATCACCCTCAGAATTTCTTTCATACATGCTTACCAGACACCAGTGTTAATGACGTACAACGTTGCAGATTCGCTCTGTCCTCTCCGTTCGCGCAGAGCACGCACCCAGGAGGCGGTTGACCGCAGGCGACCCTGCGTCAAAGGGGAGGCCCCGCTGTAGGACGCCGCCGAGCGTGTCCACCCCGCGCGTCGCCAGCGTCGCCGCGTTCAGCAGGTACGGCTGCAACCACACGGGCGTGCGTCAGGCCACACAAAAGTGGCAGCGCTCCGCCTACCGGCGCCGCAGCACTCAGCAGGGATGTCTGCGAGCGCACGCGCATGCATCAGTCCATACGGCAGTGACAGCACTCTACTCTACAACACATTTCAGCACATGCTGTTGAGCGGGCTAACGCAGGGTTGTCCTCCAGTGCGGGTTCGCAGCCACACTGTGCCGAGCAGAATGCTGCTGGCGCGCACGCCTGAGGAGCCGCCTGTCGGGCACTGTGTCTACCTGACCCCAGCCCTGCATAGGGCAAGCACTGTCAAATGCGAGCGGGCCACGCCCACCTGCCCGGCCTCGAAGGTCGCCAGCAGCCGCCCGGCCCAGGGCAGCACACCCGTATTGGCCACGTTGCGCACCTGCCACGCAGCCCCATGGGCAGCCATGCAGTGAGCATGCATGCCCGGCAAGTGCGCCCGGCCCTGTGCCAGTGCCTGAGCAGCCGGTGGCATTGCAGGCGATCGTTGCAAGCCACCTGCTGCTGCGCCTCTGCCTGAACAGCCAGCGGCAACGCAGGCCATCGTTCCCAGGCCACCTGCTGGTCAGGCAGTGTCAGCTGTGCCGCGGGACACAGTAGCATGGAGCCGGCACTGTCAATGCGCCAGGGCGACCCACCGCGACGTCCAGCGCGTTGGCGAGCCAGCCGCCCGCCAGCGGCGTGCCGAACGTGCCGCGGTACAGCACGCGGCCGGCGCGCTCCTCATCGCAGTACCTGCTCCCGGACCGCCCACATCTCGATCCCCATACCCCTCCTCCCTCTTTACTAGCTGGGTCTCGCTGGTACTGGGCATGGCGCTCATGCAAAACCCTCGACTGCTCCAGAGACAGCTTGGGTGATCCATGACCGGCGCTGTCTCTGCACTGCGCAAGCCTCTTGAGGGCAGCAGCAGCCTCCGAGCCCAGCAGCGACAGCGCCAAGCCACCGCACATGGCCGGGAGCGCGGGCGGGTGCGGCTCGGGCGGGGCCGCGCACTCCTGCGTGCGCACGAAGCGCGAGCGCAGGTACGCGCGGCCGCCGCGAAAGGCGATGCTGACCACCAGGCCGTGCCCGTCGAAGGGGTGCGCGAGCTCCTGCCCGCCCACGGTGAACAGCCCGGGCCCATTCCTGCAGGGGTGTGGACCATGTGACCGCAGCGTTCCCTGAGTGTGCCTGTTCTTGCCCCGCAAGTGGGTGCTCACTGCTCGAGCTTCCTGTTCTCGGCAAAGACAAGAGGTTCAGTGAGCAGCCTGCACTCACAGGGAAGCCACACACGGGCAAGCTGGGACAGCAGCAAAGTTCAAAGATAAACACGCATCGTGTCACTCTCTCTCGCACGGGCACAGGCTCCCTGCAAGAAGCAGGGGCGGCCAAACATCAGGCAGTGCCACTTCCAGGTGCTTTGGCAGCGGAGCAGGACCTGTAGAGCGTGCCCTCCAGGTCCCGCGGCAGCCTGCCCTCCACAGGGAGCCAGTAGCCATCCCCCTCCTCGGCGCAGTTGGTGTAGGCGGACGCCCACGCCCTGGCGCACTTTGTTGCTCTCAGTGGCCTCTTGGTAGTAAGCAGCGTAACTGCTTGGACACATCAAGGATACTGCCAGGACTGTACCTCCTGTCCCACTCCAGCGGCCCGGACAGCGGAGCATCCGTGCTTATAGGCGCTCGCGCACTTGCCGCCGCTCGTAGCGGGGCGGCCTGGAGGGGGCGCAGGCTGACAAGCTGGGTCACTCTCCGAGGCTGGAGGCCGGACCAGGCCGCACCCCGCAAGGGTGTGTGGGACTGCAAGGCAGCCCCGTGCAGACAGTCCGGCGCTGCAGCCATCACCGGCCCCTGGACCACCAGCACGTTCACAGGCACAGAGGCTTGAGACACAGCACAGCTCAATGCCTGCCTGGAGCGAGGAGCGTTTGAAGCTACAGCGAATAGGCAGATAACCCTCCCAGGAGCCTTTTTACCAACGGCACACGGCAATGAAAAAGGGCAGATTTGCGCTGCATACGGTCGTGCGGAGCTCAAGAGCTGTGTGCGTGGGAAGATGGGGAATAGCGTGTCCACCACATCGCAGGCTGGCTTGGATTACCCGCCAGTAAACGGTACGGCCTGGATGAGACGTTTGCCCGGATTATAGCCAGACATACTTACCAGCGCTGTATCTGACCACGTGTGTGTCTTTGCAGGCTACTACTATGTGCGCCCTGCTGCCTGGCAGCGCCAGTGGGAAGGAGGCGCTTTGCGCACGCCGCAGGAGCATTGTGTGCAAGGGCTTGGCCCAGCACCTTGCGGAGTTCAGGCTCAGGCTGGTGGCTGAGTGGCCGTGCGTGTCGTCGCAGAGTGATGAGGGTGGCTACGCGGCATACTGGGTACCCCCCTGCATGCTTATGCATGCGGCTTGGAAACAAGTGCATGCTTATTGATTGCTTGACGGTGCTTGCTGGCTGCATCTGAGCATCCACACACTTTGTTCATTTGTTGAATTTGGCCTGAAGACTGTTTTAAACTGAACAGGTCTTCTTCGTTATCTTTGCTCTGACAGCCATTGTCTTCGCTGTGCTGACGTTCATGAAGCCACCCGGAAGGCGCCTGCATGGCTGTGCGTCCTGGGCATGTTGCTGCTGTTCATTGTGCAAGCGATTGGTTTGTACTTGTGCACGACAGCTAGGGCCTCAAAGGGCTTACTCATATGCATCACTTGTGTTTTTTCTTCGCTGTTTTTCAGCGTCATGGGGGCTGCCCTCATCAGCAATGTCGCAGTCTGACGATGATGTGTTGTTCTTTCTCTCTTTCATACATGTGCTGACGGAAGTGTGCGGCAGACATTACGACCACCGTCGTTATTTGCGCCACAGTAGCCTACTACTCCATGGTGCGCGTCCAGCTATCGCCTCGAGTGTGGCCAAGCGTATGCACGGGAGGCTGTTGCGACCGTGTGCTTGCTCATAGGCCTCGCGCGGCGGCGACACTACTGTGCGGCTGTACTGGAACCAGGCTCAGGCCCGCGACATCTTCTATGCACGCTACATTGATTGGTGCGCGCTCACTTCGTGCACTTGTGCTACTGTCTTCCCTATTGCCATGGGCTTGTTGTGCTCTAGAGCTGTTACTCTTACTATTTTCAGTACGTTTTCAACAAAACAAAACGCTGTGGCGCAGGTTCATCACCACGCCGCTGCTCCTCCTCGATCTGCTGCTGCTGTCAGGCGTGTCTGTCGGTACAGTGGTCTGGTGCGCCCTGCGACGTGCGACCTATGACGCTTTGTACAGCATCTCTGGAGACGTGTCAGCGAGGAGGAGTGTGCATTTTTTTGCACTGAGCTCAAACCCCTTTTCAGGCAAAGTGATGGCTCACCATGCAGGGTCATCGTGGCAGACATCTTCATGATTGTGCTCGGCCTGATGGGCGCGCTGAGCAACCACGGGTACCGCTGGGGCTGGTATGCCATCGGGTGCCTGTTCCAGATCGTCATCGTGATGGGCCTGGTGCTGGCCGGTGCGCACAGCCGCCCTGCCATCTCCAATCAAGCCCCACCGCCTGGTGCACACATGCTGCGATGCGAAAGTGCAGGCGCTGAGCTGGCTGCTGCATGCAGGCATGAAGAGCGCCTACCTACGCAGCAACTCGCTGGGCAAGCTGTACGCCACGCTGTCCATGTTCATCGTCGTCGTCTGGTGCGCCAGACGCCCTTCTGTGCGAGAGTGTTGAAAGGGCTTGGCCTGCCTAGTCAGTCCAGTGTCTGCTTCCCGACACGAGCACGACGCTGGTGCATGTCGACGAAGAGAGCGTGCATGACTTGCTGTGCGCGCCCGCGTTTGTTCGCATTGGCGGGTGGACAAGAACGAGCATGACTGGCACCCACACCGTTCGTGTCGCAGGTGGGGCTACCCGATCATTTGGGGCCTCGCAGAGGGCTCCAACACCATCTCTGTCAAGGCGGAGGTGCACCCCGGCGGCCCTGATCACCTTGTTTCCAGGCCAAGATGTAAGGGTTGCCTGCATGTGCGCACGGAAACAGTCACACCGGGTGGCAGAGATGTATCCATCACTGACAGGGCTGTGGGCTGAGCTGTCGCAGATCGCATGCTACGGGTGCCTTGACGTCATAACCAAGGTCGTCTTTGGCTACATCCTGATGTCCTCGCACGCCGTCATCGACAAAGTGCACGACACCGAGGAGTCCGAGTGCGCGCCCGCCGCTTGCCAAGGGCTTGTTGCATGGATGGGACGTGTGCTGCCTGGGTGGGGGTGCTGCCGGTGGGGTTGCCCGCCCGGCACTGTGTGTGACCGCTGCAGCCCTGTGTTCCCATGTCCACATCATGAGCGTGCTCGCGCCTGTGCAGGGGCCGGGGGCAGCCCAACCTGATGGGCGCGCCCATCCATGCGCCGTTCAACCCCTTGGCCTATGGCAAGCCCGAGGCGGCCCGCGCGGTGCCGATGACCGGCGTGCCCGCCCAGACCGCGTCTGTGGCCAGCCCCGACGCGGCCCGCGTTGGCGTAAATGCGGTGTAGTGCCCCCCTCTGATGGAAGTTGGGTTGCGTTTCATTTTGGACGCCATGTGCATAGCGCATGATTGGTGAGGCAAGAGCGCACTGCGGACTGCGGCGTTGCACAGCCTGTTCTGCAGGCGTGTGCGTGTTTTAGATGTAGGCGGTGATGAAGAAGGATGAACTTGCTTACTGGTCTTGTCTGGCCTCCGGCCGGCTCACACCTGTCAACTCCGTGGCCACTATATGGGGCTGCTGGGCTCCACGCCTTCTGTGCAATGCATGCATGTTTGGCACTGCCTGACTGTCTTGTCGGGAATGGGCTGTTTTGCATGATCAGGCAGTGGGCATCTTCGTGCCTATGCCGCTTTGTGGATATGTGAAGTGTCGAGTGTGCTAAGTTGTCCGAGGTTGATCGAAGCACTTGGTGTCACCGCAACCTCTGTGCGTGCACTTCAGATGCTCGCACGGACGTGATGTAACATAGTGGTCAGTAACGTACACATGTTGGTTGGTGTCGTGACACGTTCGGAATGTCACAACATGATGTTACGTGAGCAGGAGGCCGTGCCTCTGCCTAGCTCTGCCATGTAGATATTCATATTTGCCCCTTCAGGTGTTCCTCAAGTTTCTAAAGCTGAAGATCCGAAAACACATCAAAACATTGCAAGACAACATGCAATGTCTCCCAGCTGCACCTCAGAGGGTAAGTGAGACTGCGCAGGACCCAGAGCGCCGATTCCTTGCAACACGGTCTGAATAGAAAATGCGCAACATTGCCGGCACATACAGCGCACCCATAACCCATGGCCAAAAACAGGGGCGCCATGAACAATTAACACTCCTATACTCAACATTGCCTGTGACCTTGCGCATCACTCCCCTGTGGATGGCAGAGAAGCCCACCTAGTGCATTGCATGGAGAAAGAGAAGGAGCAAGGTTGCGCAAGGCTCAAAGCAGGATGTGCCATTCCAGCGTCAGGAGAGCATCTGTTGTGCGTCGGGCCCTCCAGGCAAACAGCGCAATGGCGCACAAGCGCTGCGCTGGCGCCCTCGGCAGCGCCCTTGCGAGTCGCCTCTCAGGTGGCCGACGCGCGGCCTGGGCTGCGCCCAGCGCGGCCTGGGCTGCGCCCAGCGCCATCGCAGGCCCCTCTACGAGCCGGAGCCCAGCGTGGCCGACAGGGCGACCTCTGGGCGCGGGCGCCGCGCGCTGCGCTCCGCGATGAACGTCGCCGCCGCGTTGTCGACTTGCCACAGGCTGCAGCGCCAGGTGCGCGGGTCCCACGCGTTCAGTCGCTGCAGGCTCGGCCCCGCCTGCGCGTGCAGCCGGGGCGTCAGCAGGCGGCGCGCGGGGCGGGGGAGGCAGGCGGCGCGCTGGTGAGCATGGAGCAGCCGGCCGCGCACAACGCTTGTCGCCGCCACAGGAGCAGGCCGCGCTCGCACGCGGGCACGCGAGCGTGTCTGGGGTGCCGCGATGCAGCGATGCGCGCACTGCGGGCTTGCACGCGCTCACGCGTACCCTGCTCACCCGGCTCGCACCAGTGCAGGCACTCCGACCACCTGCTGCAGGCACAGAACAAGCGCAGCGCGTCGCCCGGCGCGGGCGCGGCAAGCGCGCGCCCGCGCGCTTGCAACCGCGCACGCACCCCCACCTGACCTCAGGGCGCCGCAGGGCCACAGGCGCGGCTGGCCTCGCCCGCTGCACACATGATTAGGACTAGGGTAGAGTACCTGCAGCGCGGCCGGCTCGCAGGTCCAGAGCGGCGCGTCGAAGAAGACGGTGCGCGCGACGCGGTCGCGGCGCACGCACAGCGCATCGCCGGGCGCCGGCATGTCGGGCGCGCCCACCGCCAGCGTGCCCAGCGCGGCGTAGCCGGCCGGCGCCACCGGCTCCCAGAGCGTCACCGGCGCGAAGCCCGCGTGGCCGTTGTGGCGGTACACGAGGTGGAAGTCGGCCGGGTGCGCGGTCGCGCCGCGCGGGCGCGCGGACTCGTCGCGGTACACCTGCGGCGCGCGCGCGGCCGGGGTCGGCGCGCACGCCCGGTGCGGTACGATCCGGTCGTTCGTGTGTGTACACATCCCTTTGCATGCTAGTTGGAGCGCTGGCCTGCCCAGCTCACCGTCGCATACGCAGGCAATAGCAGGCGCATTCAGGGTCAGCGCGCCCTGGCCGGGCCCGCGGCGCATCGGTGGGACGCGCATCAGCAGCCTCGCATGGTCAGCGGCTGGCAGCGGCGGAACAGCTCAGGCGGCGCACGCACGCCATCAGAAGCAGGCGCGGCCTCGGCCTCGGCCGCGGCGCTCAAGGCAGGGTGTGCGCGTGAGCCGAGGCAGCGGCGCGCTTGCCGCTGCAGGGCGGGGCCCGGCGCGCGCGGGCACGGCGCGCGCACCTGCACCGGCTGCGTCGGCGGCTCGCGGCCGAGCGTGGCCACGTCGCCGAGCGGCGCGTACCCCGGCGGCGCGACCGGCCGCCACACGCTGACTATGCCGCTGCCGCCGCGCGCATGCCACACCAGCCGGTACTCCAGGCTCGGCATGGCCGCCGGCAGCGCCTGCGTACACCGCGCACCGCATGCACAGGTGAGCACGCCTGGCAGTTTAGATTTGGCTGGCATCCGGGACCGGCCCAGCTGAGACCGGCCGTGAAAGTCAGTATGTAGTAGGAGGTTGCGGAGGAGAGCGTCCGGTAACTGGTCAGCGCATAAGAGCTGAGGCCGGGAGCACGGGGCCGCGGCACGGGGCGGCTGCGCGCGCCTGCGGCGGCAGCTCGCCCGCGTCCTCGCCGCGCCCGGACGCCAGCTCGGCCAGCGGGTCGGCCGCGGCGCGCGCGCGGTCGGCCGCCGCGCGCGCGCGCAGCGGGTCCGCCGTGTGCTTGGCGGCCACCGTGAGCGCAACCGCGCGCAGCTCCTCCGCCTGCCGCGGCCGCGGCGCGCGCTGGTGGGCGGGCGGCTGACCCGGGCGGGCGCTCTGCGCACCGTGCGCGGGGCACAGGGCCTGCAGACCAGGCATGGACACCCTCAATCTGAACATGGCATGGGTTCGATATTCAACTGGTTGAGTGTCAAGGCTTAAACGACGCCGCCCAAGTCTGCATGTTGCTGATGACAGATAACAGATTGTGCAGTGCGGCTCACAGACTGCGACCTACAGGAGAGCGCTTGCAAGCAAACAGAGGCCGGGGAGCGGCGGCCGGCGCGCTGCGGGCCCGCGCGCGCCTGCGCGGAGTTGGGGAAGCAGCGCAGCTCATGCGCGAGCGGCTCATCCTCCTCCTCGCCCGGCGAGCCGCGCCGGTGCACGGTCAGGCGGTCCGGGTGCGGCAGCTCGGCGTGCGTCCAGCGCAGCTCCAGCGCCAGCAGGTCCTGCCGCGCGCGCGTGGCTGCGCGTCACAGGTGCGCCGCGCGCCTCAATGCGCCGCGCCGCGGCGCGCGGAGGCTTACGCTCGGTAACGGCCGGCGTGCGCTGCGCCATGCCTGCGACTAAAGGTGGCTTGCACGCCGCGCTCGCGCAAAGACGATGCGCGCGAGGCACCCCTGGACGTGCACATGGGTCTGCGGCACCCCGCCTCGACGGTCACAACCCGCGCTCGCCGCACGAGCTGGGGGCGCGCTCCGGAGTGCAGGCGCAATGCACAACAAGAACTGGGGCAGCATGCTGCTGGCGCCACGCCGCCGCGCACCCGCCACTCAACCGCCCAGCGGATCTGCCCGGCCGGCACGTCCTCCTCGCTGCCGTGCGTCGCGCCGGCCGCCGCAGCCGAGTGCACCGCGGCGAACCTGCGTGCGCCCCGATGCCGTCAGCCGGCTGTCGAGCACGCTCAGACTGCTGGACTCACAAGAGACATGGCGGCGCCGGGCAGCGCGTCGCGTCGCTTCCCCCACACCAGCGCGCCGCGCCGGCCATGCCCCGGGCGCGCGGACGTGACCCTGTTGGGCGCGCGCACCACGCGCGTGCACTGCCCGGGCTGGCGGGCGCGCAACCAGCGCACCCGGGCGCGAGCACGAGCAGCAGGCGGCGGCTGGTCAGCAGCGCCACGCGCTCGTCCGGCAACAGGAAGTGCTCCTCGTACGCCTCGCCCAGCGCGGCCGCGCCGCCGCGCCGCGGCCGCCGCGCCAGGCCGCCCAGCGGGCCGGTCGCGGCGGCCGACGCGCGCCACATCAGCGCCTGGCCCACCGCCTCCACGCACGCCTGCGCGCGCGCGCCGCTCGGGCGGCCGTCTCCCGGCGCTCGGCGCGCGCACCGAGGGTCGCAAGCAGGAGCGCTCTCGCTGCTCGTGCTCGGGCGGTCGGCGGCGGGAAGGTGCGGGATGTGCGCCCGCAGTCACATCCGCACTGGCCCAGGGAGCTGGCGTGGACTGCAGCAAGCCGCGCTCGGCGCTCGCACCTTCGCCCGCAGTGCCTCCATGGAACATCAACTGTTGCACCTATGGCGTGTGGGCGTTGCGGTGGCAGCGCCGGCGCGCGCGCGCCTGGCGGTCGGTGCCGTCTGAGCGCAGGAAGGGCAGCAGGCGGCGGTCGCCGCCGATGGCGCGCGGCAGGCGCTGGCGCGCGCGCGCGATCGTGCGCGCGCCCAGGCGCGCGCGCAGCGCGCCGCTGGTCACGTCGATGCCCTCGAACGCGCTGCTCATGAAGTCGAGCGCGCCGCTGACCGGCTGCGCGGCCACGCCCACAAGCCCGCGGCCGATGCCCTTCACGAAGCCTGCGCGCCACGCGGACGAGCGCACTCGCTGCATGCCCCCTTGTGCAGGTGAGCTCCAGCCTGAGACGCGTTGTCCTGAGGCCACACGCCCTCCCTTGAGCCTAGGGTCCCGCTCCTGCCTTGCGCAGCTACGCCGATGGTTGTCAGAACCTGGCCGGCGGCGGCAGGCCGCTCACGCGCGGGCCGCCGCCGCGCCAGCGCACGGCAGGGAGCCGCCGCATCGCGCCCTGGTGCCGGCAGCACGCGCCAAGGAGGGCGCACCGCCGACGCCGGCCTGCGCGGCGCCCTGCAGCGGCCGCTGCACCAGGCCGGCGACGCCGCGCAGGAAGCCCTGCGCGAGCGCCTCGCCGCCCTCCACCAGGCCCTCGCCGACGCCGCCAATGTTGCGCGGCGCCCGCGCGGCGGCGCCCTCCTCGGCGCCGCCGCCGCCGGCGCCGCCGCCCAGCGCGGCCACGCTGGCACTCAGCCGGCCCAGCACGCCCGACGCGCCGGACAGCACGCCGAAGTTGCGCAGGAAGCTCAGCGCGACGCCCACCAGCTGGCCCTGCGCGCGCGTGCCCGAGGGTTTCACGCGCGCGCCTCAAGGCTTTGGGCCTGCGCTCGGCCACGCGCCCGCAGCGCTGCGCCGGACGTCGGACGCGCGCCGGAGCCTCAGCGCGCCCGCTCGCCCAGCGCGCGCGCACTCTGCTGCGCAATTCTGCGCATGGAGGCCCCGGCGCGCCGGGCAGCCGCGCTTGAGGAAGCATGGAGCCCAGCGCCACGCCTGACAGCCGGCTCTGCGGATGACCAGCGCACCAACCCCATACGCCTGAGTAGTGACTGGCGGCGCATCCATGCAGCGTATCGCTTCTCCGCATGGGTTGGGCTGTACCTACTGCCTGGCACACGATGCCCCCAGCAGAGCAGAGCAGGGAAGAGTGGGAAATGCGCAGCCGACACAGCCGGCTGACGCGCAGGGGCATGCGGCCGCGCAGGGGCGCGCGGGTGTGCGGGGCCGCGCCCGGATCTGGCGCAGCAGCTGCGACACGAAGACCGAGGACAGCATGGCCACGTTGGTCATCTCGAAGCCGTGCAGGCGCACGGGCACGCCCTCAAATGTGGCCAGGTCCAGGCCCCAGGACAGCGCGCCCATGCGGCTGGCCCAGCGCGGCCGCGACAGCTGGTCGCCGCGGAAGCTGCCGCGGGCCGCAGGCGGTCATTAGGGTAGATTAAATGTAACCCTGAGCCTGTTATCGCAGCCCCTCAGGGCCGGCGCGGGCGCTGCACAGCAGGAGCAGGTCCAGAGACGGGGTCGGGCGCCGCCTGGGCGATGTCCGCGGTCGCTCCACAGAGCGTTGCCATGGCCAGAGGCTCCCCACGCAACCCGCATGCGGGGCAGCGAGGTTGCCTGGTAGTGAGGCAGCGAGCGTCATGCTGACCGCCCGCGCGCAGACGAACCACCGCATCAGGCGCGCGCGCTGGTGCGGGCGGTGCGCCCAGCGACGGCGCTACCCTGCCGATGGGTCCCTTCGCCGCACGATAGCGCGCATGCGTGGCGCGCGCCTGACGTAGGCGGTGAGGTCGGCGACGGCCATGAGCGAGATGGCGAGCGGCGTGTCGGTCGCCGCCGCCACGCGCCGGCCGCTGCCGCCGCCGGCTGCCGCGGCCGCGCCGCGCAGGTCCAGGCGCTGCACGCACTCCACCGCGCGCCACACCAGCGGCTCCGCCACGGCCACCTGCGCATTGTCGAAAGCATAAAGGGTCGTGAAGCATCAATGCATGGGCGCTCGAGGCCTTTATAGCCGGTGTGACTGCAGGTCGCAGTTGGCCGGCTGCTCTGCGCCTGCCGCGCCACACGCCCGCTGCACAGCCAGTTCGTGCACAGGCCGCACGATAGTTGCCAGCCCGCAGCAAGCAACGGCGTCGCACCCCCAGGTCAGAACCACAGCACACCCAGCCGCAACGGGCAAGCAAAGCGGCCCCCAGGGGCGGGCGCGCCTGCAGCGGCCGCGTGACGCGGAAGCCGATGTAAGGCAGGTAGACGCGCCCGCGCGGCCCGCCCGCCTGGCTCGCCAGCGTCAGCTGCACCAGCGCGCCGTCGCCCTCGCTGCCCGGCACCGGGCACAGCACGACCGGGAACCTGCGCGGCGGAGCAAACCCCTCAGGCGCCGGCCCAGCCCCGCAGCCCGCTCGAGCTCGCCTGGGTACCCTGCTTCCGGCGCCCACGCGGCCCGGCGGGGCGTGCGCGCACAGCATCATCGTCCAAGAACCGACATGTGCTCTGGTTCTGCGTGGCGCTGCTGTCCGGCCGTGCCGCGGTCGTGCGCGGCGGCCAGGCGCGACGGACCCCGCGGGCGCCCGGCGCAGCGCCAGGCTCCTGGCAGAGAGGCGCGGGAGGATGCGCACAGGCGCCCCGCGGCCTGGCTGCCCGCGGCCTCGGGCGCTGCCGGCTCTCGACACAGCGCAGGCGGCGCAGCTGTGGGTGCGGTGACCGAGGCACTGAAGCAGGTTCAGGGTCGGGGTCAGGCTGGCACAGGACGCGCGCAGGCGGCGCGCCGCGAGCCGAACATCTGGTCGTCGGCCTGCACGCTGTCGATGGTCAGGCGCAGGCGCGAGAAGTCGCCCGCGGGGCCCAGCCCGGCGCCGTAGCGCACGCCCACGCCCGCCACCGTCAGCGCCAGCAGCTCCTGCGGGCGGTGGTCCACCAGGCTGACCTGCGCCGCGCGGCCCATGCTGCCTGAGCCCATTGTATCATCCCACACATTGCTTCGCAGAAGGCAACGATCTGCATAATGATCTGCATCGGGTAGCTCGAGTGCGGAGAGTCCTTTCAGGCCTGTCACGTGAGCCACGCGCGCTGCCACGCGTCAGTGCGCGGCAAACGCGTGCGCTGCCACCCGGCTGCGCTGCCAGGCCGGGGAGCACCTCCAGGATGCCGATGTCCACAGTGAGGTGCATGGCCTTGGAGGCGGCCTCCTCTGGCGCGGCCGCGAACGGCCCGCCCACCGCGCCCGGCAGCGGGCTCCTGCACGCTGCGCGGCCCGGGGGCGCCCCGCGTGACGGCACGGTGCCGGCAACACCAAGGCCGAGCGGAGGCTGCAGGGCCGCACAAGAGCAGCGACGCCCCAAGAAATTAGGAGCGGGCGCTGCGCACGAGATCGGCAACAGCATACAGACGCACTGGGCGCAAGCAACCTCTGTGGGCATGCAGCGCGGACGGCATGGGCTGGCCTGCAGAGCAGGCCATGCACGGCTGCATTGAGGGGAGCGCAGCGAGCAGGGCCACGGCCGGCGCGCGCGCCTGGCGCCAAGCAGAGGACGCGCTGCAGCGTGCCGAGGCCGACGCTGCCGCTGCCCGCCACGGGCCGCACACCGCCCACGCCCATCACGGTCAGCTCGCGGTCCGCCACCACGGCCTGCGCGCATGGCATTTTACACTCTGTAAACCCTCAGCATGTCCTCGTCTAGGCTTAAATTCCAAGGGCGCCAACTGCCTCACCCACAAGAGGTGGCGCTGACCTTCTCAGCCCTGCCTGGGCCAGCAACGGTGACCCACATGCTAAGCCGCCATGCGCAGACGCGCCAGGTCGTTCCCCAGAGCATGCTTCACGCAATCAGCTTGTAGGGTACATGAGAGGAGAGGGGAGGGTCGCCTGCAGGCGGGCGCCCGAGGCCAGCTCCAGCGCCGGCGGCCCGAACGCCTGGCCGCCGTGAACGGACGCGCCGGCGTCGCCCTCGGCGTCGCCGCCGCGCGCCAGCGGCGGGTCCAGCTCGAACTGCGTGCCCGCCGCGCCGCTGCTGTATGCGTCGCCGACCTCCACCTGCACGCCCCCGACCAAGACGCGCTCTCTTCTACGAAAGTATAGTAGAGGAACCCTGACAGGTGACACGCCCACTGCGGAGGCGCACTCTGTGAGGGGCGCGGCCTGCCACGATCAGCAGGGCGGGCGGCGGGCAGCTCAGGCACGTGCGGGAGGGCCGGCATCCATGTCGACCACATCAAGCCGCGCTCTAACCGGAGCTTGAGGGACTCAAAATGGCAGCAGAGCAGAGAGAGCGCTTCGGCCTCGACAACATGCAGCGCATGTGGCGCTCGTGAGCTGGTCATCCCACATGGGCTGCATGGTATTTCAAAGCGCTTATTCTGCTGCCTTGCGTCCCTCAAGCTAAGGTCAGCACACGACTTAATGTGGTCGGTGTGAGTGACAACCCCCGCACGTGCCTGAGCTGCCCCCCTCCCGCCCCCAAGAGGCTGTTCATGCACAGGTGGTCAGGCGAAGAGGGCGGCTGCAGGGTCCTGCCAGGAAGTACCAAGCAGCGTCGCGGCCCCCGGGAGCGTAACAGCGCACACCCTGGAGCTGAGCATGTGTGCGCGCGGGCGGAGCCCTCTGCACAAGTGACTGCTACTCTTGCTTAACACTGCTGGCTAGCGCTCTTTGGCCTGTGAGTGAGCGATGAAGGGGGGCAGCAGCGCACCCGAGCACGGTCGTTCTCGCGCGGTGGCACCTGCCACACAAACCCTGCGGCGCTGTAGGGCGGCAGCGGCAGGAAGGGCAGCCCCGCCACGCCCGCCTGCATGTCAGCATCATGCCAGAATCACCACTCTGCCAGCCGCGTCTGACAACATTGCACCACATATGCAGGGGATGGATGCCGCCTAGCAAAAGTTGGCTCAACATGTTGTCGTGCGCCTTGCGACCTGTTGGCTCCACGCGCCCCACAGCACCCCTGCGCCTCAGCACTCCAGAGGGCAGGGTGCTTTTTACCCACTGGCTGCAGCCCGCGCACACAGAGCACGCTGGCGGCTCTGCAGGGCGTCGTCAGCGGCGTGTACGCCCGCGACTCCAACAGCGGCGCCCAAAGGGGTTAGGGTTAGAGGACAGGGCGCGCCTGGCGGTAGCGCAGCGGGTGGCCGGAGCGGTTCTCGAGCACGTACGGCGGCCGCGGCGCCACACACTCCAGCACGGTGTGCAGGCAGCCGGGCGCGCGCAGCTCGGTGCGCAGCCGCAGCACCACCGCGCGCTCCACCGCCGCGGCGCCCTCCTCGCTGGCGCTGCGCGGCGCGCGCAGGCTTCGCAGGGTTGCTGCCGCAGGCTTGGCCGCAGAGCATGCTTGGCGTAAACCCTGCACTGCAAATTTTGCACTGCTGAGGCCTGCGTGCGTTCGTGGCATGCGTCGCACAGTGCTTGACTTAGAAGACAGGACACGCCGCGGGCGCGGCGAGCATGCAGTGCGCACCCCGAGAGCCGGCGCTCGCGGCGGGGCGCGCCGCCCTGCGCGCCGCGCAGCTCCAGCGCGGGCGCGGCCGCCGTCTGCAGCGCGGCCACGCCGCGCAGGTACCGCGCGCCGCCCGCGCCCGGCTCCCCGCCCGCGCCCTCGGCGGCGCTGCCCTCAGCGCCCGCGCCGCCGCCCCCGCCGCCGCTCACGTCGCCGCCGGTGCCCGCGTCCGCGCCGGCCGGCGGCGCCGGCAGCGCAATGTGGCGGCAGGCCGGGTGCAGGCTCTCCGGCTCGACCGGGTGCGACCAGCGCGCGCCGGGCTCGCGCGCCGACTCGGGCGCCAGGCGGAAGCAGACCGCGCGGCGGTCGACCGGCAGGCTCCAGTGCAGCGGCACGCCCAGCGTGCCTGTGGGCGCGGCGGAGGGCCTGAGCAGGGCCGCGCTGCGCGTGCCGGCCTGGGCAGCTTCTTGGGCGCCTGCATAACAGGGTGGCCTGGGACAGCGCTGCAGGCTAGGGAGGAGGCGCGGGTATAAGCCTGGAGCCAGAAGTGGGCTTCCAAAAGGAGGGCCCAGCGCGCGAGGGCTGGACGCGCCGCGCGCACGTCAGAGCACGGGGGAATCAACAGGGTGTCAAAGTGTGGGCACAGGGTACGGTAGTACTCACGGCACAAGCAGCACTCGGCAGCAGGCCTGCGCGGGCGCGCCCGTGAGGATGGTATCCTGTTTATAAATACAGGAGCGGGCGCCCGACGGACGGGTGCGGGGCAGAGTGGGGCAGGTTTAGGGGTAGGGGGCGCCGGCGCGGCCGGGGCGCGCCCGGCGGCAGGTCCATGCAGGCGGTCCAGTCGATCGCGCTGCTGGCGTCGCTGAGCGCGGTGAGCAGGCCCAGGCCGCCGGCGCCCGCGCGCGGCCCGCGCACGCCGGGCAGGCCGGCGCGCGTGGCGGGCACGGGCATGACGCCGGCCGGCGTCGCGTCGGTCGCGCCCGCGCGCGGCTGCAGCAGCTGCAGCGGCACGCCGGTGCGGTTGGACAGCACCGCGCGCGGCTCCAGGCGCAGCGCGAGCGTGCGCTCGAAGTCGGCGCCGAGCAGCTCCAGGCGCGCGACCAGCTCATACAGCGCGCCCCAGGCCGGCACGGCCGCGCGCACGAGCACGGGCCGCGCCTCCAGCTCCTCGCCGCCCTCGCCGCCCTCCAGCGGCAGCGGCGCCGTCCAGCCGGACTCGCCCACGCGCAGGCGCAGGCCAAAGCGCTGCTTCGCGTCTGCCGCCTTGAACGCGGCCAGCTGCTGCAGCGGGTAGGCCACCATGGCGACGCTCTCCGGCGGCACATCGCGCGCGCCGGCCGGCGCCGCGCCGGCCGTGCGTGCGTCCGCCTCCAGCACCTGCAGCCGGTCGGCCTCGCCCGGCTCGGCGCCCAGGGCGTCCTCGCGCGCGTCGCGCTCGCGCTCCGCCTTGGCCGGCGGCGGCAGCGCCACCACGAGCGCGGACGCGGGCAGCGGGCTCGCGTTGACGACCCACAGCGGCACGAACATGCGCACCACCAGCGGCGCGCCCAGCGCCACCGCCGCGCCCGGGTCCAGGTCCTGCGCGGGATGCCAGGGTCAGGGATACTAGAAGTTAGGGTCAGGGTTACTAGAAGCCACACGCGACGGTCAGGCTCGGCTCTGTGCGCGCTGCGATGCGTGCGCTGCGCTCTGCGACGCGCCCGCCTCCATGGCACGCAAGCCCATGTCGGCACCGCTCAGGGCAGGCTAGGGCGCTGCACCCCGGCCGGCGCGCTGCAGAGCGCCGGGTTGAGCTCGCGCGCGGTATCTCTGAAACCCACCCTGACCTATCTGGGCCGGCCCGGGGCCGCGGCGCGCCCGGTCGGCGCGCTGCGCCGCGTCCAGGTCGAGCTCGCGCATGACGTAGACCGGCTGCGGCGCCTCGCTGCCCGTCGCGCGCGCGACGCGGAACTCGTCCGGCAGCCGCTGCCGGCCCTCCACGCCCGCGCGGCGCGAGGCGTAGCCGAAGCTGAGCGGCAGCGGCCGCGGCTCCACCCACTCGTAGCCGTCCGGGTACAGCTGCAGCGAGACCGCGCCGCGCATGTCGGCAGCGTGCACGGCCGCGCGCCCGCCGCTCGGCACCGTGCCGCTCTGGCGCAGCACCAGCGCATCCTCGCCCTGCGCCCGCGGCGGCCGCGCCTCCCGTCGCGCCGGCGACATCAACAACGAAGACATCAACAACAGAGCTCGTGCAACGGCGGTCACATGTGTGCATTGCGGGGGTCCTTGCTCGTGCGGCGCGCGCTGAAGCCAGCATGCTGGGCGGCCCATGTGTCTGCACAATCCACGCTGCCGAGCGTCAGGACAGCAAGGAGTGGGGCATGCCGTGTGCTATTGCAGTTACTCAGTGAACAAGATGCGCGCGTCCCCCTGCACCTCCAGGTGCCGGAACGGGCGCTGGCGCCTCTAGGCCTGTCCCTGGCCGAGGGGCCGGCGGCGCGGCCGGGCGGCCCCGCGCGCGCGCCTGCACGTCGGGGGGACCGGCGCGGGGGCGCGGCGCACGGCGGGGCGCGCCTGCGGCAGCTCCCAGGCCAGGTAGGTGGCGGGCATGGGCAGCTGGTTGACGAGCACCAGCGGCGGGGCCAGCACGATGCGCCAGTCGGTCAGGCCGGCCCCGCCGGGCGCGTCCGGGAACGCGTCCGCCTCCACCACCGCGCTGAGCCAGACGGTGGCCGCTGCCAGCGCGGCCGCGGGCGCCTCGCTCGCGCGCGCCGCCGCGGCCGCCTCCGCGGCGGTCGGCGCGTCGGCGCCCGGCGGCGGCGCCGGGCGCAGCGCGGGGCAGGCCAGCAGGCGCGTCGCGCCCTCCTCCAGGCCGTCCAGACGCACCGCGTGCTCGCCGCCGCTCGCGCCCAGGCTCCACGCGTGCGCTGCCGGCGCGGCCTCCAGCAGCGGCCGCACCACCAGCTGCTTACCGCACGTACGCCAGCCGTACGGCAGCGGCAGGCAGCGCCCCGGCTGCACCGTGCCCAGCACGCGCGGCGTGGCCGCCTCGCCGCGCAGCGCGGCCTCCGCGGCGGCGGCGATGGAGCCGGCGCGCGCCATGCCCGCGGAGCCGCCGCCGCCCGCGCGCGCGCGCCGCCGCCGCCGCCGCCAGCGCCGCCGCCGCACAAAGTCGCACAGCTTGCGCGACGCGGCGGCGGGCGGCGGCGGGTGCGAGAGGCCGCCCCAGTCGATGGCGTACGCCCAGCCGTCGGCGTCGGTGCCGCGGCCCACCTCTACCTCCCACGGTCCCTCCCACTCCCAGCCTGCCGCGGCGCCGCGTCCGGCCTGCACGCGCGCGCGGGCGCAGCAGCCCACGCCGCCCCCGGGAGCCAGCCCGGCAGGCGCCTGCCGTGATCGGCGCGCCCGGCAGCGCTCCGCTGTGCAGCTGCAAGTGGGGCTAGCAGGCTGCCGGGTGTCCAGGACGCTCGCACCCAGGCCCGCCGCAGACCCTGACCAGCACTAGCGCATGTCGGCCCCTACCCTGGCCCCGGACCCTGGCCTCTTGCCGGCTGACAGCAGCTGCTGTCGCGGCCGCGGCAGGAGCAGGTGCAGGGCGGGGGCGCCATCTCTGGGTTAGAGTTAGGGTTCGGGCAGGGGCGCCACCTTCGGGCAGCTGCACGTCCGGGAAGTCCGGCCAGGAGCGCGTGCCGGCGCGGTTGCTGAAGCGCCCGCGCTCGCCGGGCAGCAGGTGCCCGCGCGCGCCCCAGCCGCGCAGCGGCAGGAAGCGCTCGTTCTCAAACACCTCCTCCTCCACCAGCTCCGCCTGCGGGGCGGCAGGGTCAGGGTAGGGTGGGGACGGGCACGCTTGCTCACACGCAGCCTCCTCAACCAGCTCCGCCCGCGGAGCGGCACACGCTCGGCGCATGACAGGCGCATCACCGTGGAAGACACGTGTGCACAGCCTATGCCCGCTTTGGGCGCCCGCGTCGCGCCGGGACGGCCAGCCGGCTACCACAGTGATGGCGTTCTGTTCGGCTTCGTTCGTTCCAGGCACACAGCGCGCCTCTGTGCCCACAAAGCGAGGGAGCATGGAGCGCGCACCCAGGAAGAGCGGAAAGATGTGTAGAGCCCAGGGCAGGGCCCTGTCCTGCCCTATCGCCACTCTGCGCATCCCCTGAAGCAAGCAGGGCACGGACCTTGGAGCTGGGCGAGGCGTCGCGGGTCGGGCTGCCGGCGGGGCGCGCCCCCGGCGGCAGCTCTGCCAACGCCACCTCCAGCGCCAGCTCCGTGCCGTTCGACACCTGCCGCCGCGGAACAGGGTAAGATAGGATATATTGTAGGGCAGGATAGGGCGCTGTCATACGAGCGCTGTCACGCCACCTCCCAAGATCACCCGGCTCCCTCCGACGCGCTGCTCAGCAAGGCAGGAGCAGCCGGGCAGCCACGACTGCCCTGTGGGCACAGGCCCACTGGCGCCGGCGGCCGCGCCGCGTGCCGCCGTCGACGGGCCCAACTGCGTGCGGTCAGGGCTCGCGGCCGTGGCAGGGCGCCGCCGGCCCCGCCCCCGCCGCCGCACCTGGCACAGCGCGCGCAGCAACTCGCGCTTGGCGCCGCCCTCGAAGCTGCTCTCCAGGGCGACGCCGTCGTCGCGCACGGCCACCGGCGCCACCTCGTCCGGCAGCGCCGGCGCGTCGAGCGCGCCAGCTGGCGGCGGCTTTGGCGGCGCGCTCGGCGCGGCCTGCGCGCCGGCGCTCACGGGCGACCAGGCGGTGTCGCCCGCCAGCCGCAGCGCCTGCTGGCCGGCCGTGCTGGTACGCGACGTCCAGGCGTCCGTGCGCGCGGCCGCGGCGCTGCGCTGCTGCGGCACGAGCGCCCAGCGCAGCGCCAGGCGCGCGCCGCCGCTGGCGTGCTCCCACGGGTCGCTGGCGCCGCCGCTCGCGCCGCCGCCGACGTGCAGGTGCACGTCCGCGTCGCGCGCCTGCAGCGGCGCCTGGCCCCGCAGGTCCAGCCGCAGGAGCGCAGTCGCCAGCTCCGCGCCCGCGCCGCCCTCCGCCGCGCAGTCCCGCAGGCACACCTGGGCCACGGCGGGGCAGCCTGTCACCTCGGGGCCGCGTGGGTCGCGGTGGCAGCCATGACTTGCCTAGGCTGCTGGTATAGAGAATGCCGGCTCCAGGCGCCGAGGCACAGCCCAGGAGTCGCACGGCATGCCCGCTCGCACGGCATGCAGGTGCAGCCCTCGGTGCTATGCAGCAGGCGGCCCCACTGGGCACCCGGGCTCGCCCTCGCAGCAGAGCCCGCCAGTCCCTGCGGCAGCGGGGGCCCAGCATCGGCACGCGCACCCCGTTGACGGCTTTAACCCCTGATCCTCAGCCCTACCACATACCATAACCAAGCCGACGCCGCGCGCGCACCTCAATCGCCACCTCGCCCCGCTCCGCCCCGGGCAGCAGCTCCAGCAGCAGGCGCTCGCCCCAGGCGACCGCGCCGGGCGTCTCGCGCTCCACGGGGCCGGGCCCGCCGTCCCCTTCGCCCTGGCCGCCGGCTGCCGCGGCCCCTGCCGCGGCTGCATGCGTGCCGGGCTCGCCCTGCCCCCCGCTGCGCTCGTGTGACGCCGGCGGGCTGGGCTCGCCCCCACCGCCGCCCGCGACGCCGCCGGCCGGCTTCGCGCCGCCGCCGGTTGGCCCAGCGCCCCCGGCGCGCACGCCGATGGCCGCCGGTTCCTCGTCCTGCGGCGGCTCCAGTGCGGGCACAGCGGGCACCGCGCGCGTGCGCACCCAGAGGCGCGCGTCCCCGCCGGGGGCCACCGTGCCGGCGTCCGCATCGCCGGGCTCGGCATTGCCGCCAGGCGAATCAGGCCCTGCGGCCTCGCCGCCCGCGATCGCCAGGCTGACGCAGAGCTCCGGCGGGCAGAGCGGCTCCTGGCCCGCGCCACCGCCGGCCTCGGCCGCCAGCAGCGCGTGCACGTTAGTGAGCCGCCCGACGTCGACGACCAGCAGCGGCAGCGGCAGCGCATCGGCCGGCACGGCCAGGCGCTGCGAGTGGCGCGCCGGCGGCAGCGGCAGCGGCTCCAGCACAGGCGTCGTGCGGAACGCCGGCAGGTCTGCAACCACCCTGCGCGCTCGCAGCCGCGCGCCGGCCATCATGTGCTCCGCCTGCTTTGCATGCCTCGCGCATCAGTGAACACAGCGGGGGTACTGTATGGTGGGCAAGCAGGTCGGCCGTCAAGCTGCACTGCCTCAAACTCTACAGGCTGGATCAAACCTGTATGTCAGCCCTCAGTGGCAGCAAAGGGCGCGGCGTGGGTACACGCAGCTGCATGGCTGCACACAGCGGGACATGGGCGTCTCAGTTGGGTGTCTGGACACACAGAAGGCCGACACATGCGTGCTCGACGACATGAGTTAACAGCAGCGCGCGCTCGCTGCGCACGGAGCGTAATTTGTGGGTCGCTTCCCCGCAGCGCCCCCCCATTTGGGGCGCGCACACTCGGTCGCCGAAGTCGAGCTGCAGCTGCGCGGGCACGCCCAGCGCATTGGTCACGCGCGAGTGCACCGACGCGGCGTCCGCGGCCGCGAGCTGCCGCCGGTACGCGCCCGCGGCGGCCGCGGCGGTCAGGTCGTGCCACTGGCGCAGCGCACGCAGCGCGCCGGCGGCCGCCGCGTACGCCAGCGTAAGCCGCGCGCGCTCGCTCGTGCTCTTGACGCCCAGGTGCAGGCCGGGCGCCACGCCGAGCGCCGCCTGCCGCACGGCGGGCGTTCAGAACGCCGGCCAGAATGCGGCAGCGCGCGCTCCTGCGCTCGCAGCGCCCGGGCGCGGCCCGGGCCCAGCCGCTCGCTGAGCTCTCACACGGCCAGCTAAAGACCGGGCTCTGGCTTGATGCATGCCGCACGGGCGCTGCTTTGACATGAGTCGGGCACAGAGCGCCGGCGGCCATCGCCACGCTCGCTGCCATGCCTGGCTCTCACACGCGGTAACCTTCCCACACTGCTGTGGTGCCATGCGTTGGCTCTACTGGGCGGCTCAGGGAGCGCGGGGCGCATGCTCGCGCACCGTCGTCGACGAGTTCAGGTCCAGCTTGGCGATGACGTCCCAGGGCTCCAGCACGGGCTCCCAGGCAGCGACCAGCGCGTTGTAGTTCCACACGCTCAGCCGCACGCCCAGGTATGCCTGGGGCAGTGAGGGCATAGGGTTAGGGTTCTCGGCGCCTCTGCCCTTCATGGCCTCGGCGTTTCCCCTGCTCTCACTCAATCCCTGTAGCAGCCCCGGCGCCAGCACCCGGCTGCCCGCATGCAAGCCCTCAGACCCTGAGCCCGCGCGATATCTAGGGGCGCGATGCCATTTGCGCTGGCTTCCAGGCCGTCGCGGTCACGCGAGCGTGCCTGCACGACCCGCCAGCCAAGGGCCGGCACAGGCTGACGGCCAGGCGCGCCTGCAGGACGGCCGGCGTGGAGCGCCGCAGGCCGGCCGACACCGCGCCCAGCTCCAGCTCGGCCAGCGGGCGGCGCAGCGCGTCGCGCACCAGCAGGCTGCTCGCGCCCGTCTTCAGCACCACGTTAAGCACGCCCTGCACGCCGCGCGCATGGGCTTCGGCTGCAAGCCCGCCCCGGCGTCTGACGCGCCAGGTCGCACAGGACGCAAGTGGCGCATCATCTGGCGCAGGCGCATTTTCGGGGCCATGTTTCATGTTTCAACCTAACCGGAAAAATTAGAAAAGCGCCTCAGGCAGCGCACGCGCATAAGTGGGGCCACAGGGGTCGCCACGTGCGGATTGAGGCGTTGGGCCGCAGGGCGCGCCTGGCCGGGCGCCTGCGCAGCGCTGCCCTCGGCCGCGCCCTGGTCGTCCGGCAGGCGCAGGCGCGGCACCTCGTGCGGCGCGGGCTTTGCGTCCGGGCCCGTGATGATGAAGGTGCCCAGCCGCGCGTCTGCAGGCCAGGCGGCGAAGCCCGCGCGGCGCCCGGACGAGGGCATGACCACGAGCGGCCGGCGCTCGCCGCCGTCGCCCGGCGCGGCCGCCTTCACGCTGCGCGGGTGCGGCGCACAGCGTATCGCATGGGCCAGTGAGAGGGCTCATGTCGCAGGTCTGCACATGCACCGCCTCACGTTGCAGCACGTACTTTTCCACAATGCGTATGGGAGAGTGTATATCACAAGGAGAACATCCCGCGAGGACGGTGTGACAGCAGCTCGCTTTAAGTCCTCCTGGCGCACTCCTTGATGCCCAGCCTTAGGCGATCTGGACTGAGACAGACTTCCTGCCGTTGAAGCGGCATGTGATGCTGACAGACACGCACGCAGCGGCCCCTCAGGATGCGAGCGGCGCGCGCTGGGCGCGGTGGCACCATGGGGCGGCCGGGCGGGGCCCGGGCGCGCCTGAGGCAGCGGACCAGCTGCCGGGAGGGCGCGCGCGTGCCCCGGCTCATCACACACCCCATGGCCACGTACCTGCGCCCCAGCTCATTGAGAACGGCACCCTGGAAATGAAACTCGCATGTAGTTGTGTCCTATGATGTGTGACAATATGAGCATTCGCGAGGCCTGTCGCAGTCACGCTGAGAGCAGGTTGTCACGTGGTCGCTTGTAACATACAGGAGCGCGGAGGCGCGCGGGCGCTGGGCAGCGCGCGGTCGCCGCACCCCTCAAACGGCACCGGCCGCCAGAACGACAGCTGGCGCTCTGGGCGCGCCGCCTCGTCCGCCCAGACCAGCTCAAAGCTCTGCGGCGGCTTGAGCAGCGGGCCGCCCAAGGACCCGGCCTCGGCCAGCTCGGTGTCCAGCAGCACCAGCACCGGCTCGGGCGGGTCGGGGCCGGCCTGCAGGCAATCGCCTGGGGCGCGCGCGCTGCGGTCAGCGCCCCGAGCAGGGGGGCGCGCACACACTGCCTGCCCAAGCAGGTAACTGGCTGTTGGGCGCTCGGATGCCGCACAGCTGCCTCGCGTAACGGCAGCGTCTGCACTTCACATTCCTCCCTCATTCTGGGTCGGGGGCCGTTCCTCAGCAGGCAAGCGCTCATGCACAGGCTGCCCAACACGGCACGTCATGCGCGTCCCGCTCCGGTGCCAGAGCACACGGCGGCGCCGCACCCAGGGCCGCATAGCCGGCGGGCGGCACGGGCCGCCACAGCGACAGGCCGCCGGGCGGCGCCCCGCGCACGCCCCGGTCGGTCCACAGCCGCCGGAAGTCCACCGCCTCGCTCTGCAGCAGCCGCGCCGAGACGCGCGCCAGCAGCTTGGCGCGCGCATCCGCAAAGCGCTCGTACGCGGCGCAACTGGCCGCGAGCGTCGTCTGCGATTCCTCTCCCTGGCTTTTTGCGGCGGGGCGGCCGCCGTCTGCCGGGGCGGCCGTGGTGTCGGCGGCGGCGGCCAGCGGCGGCGGCGGCGGCGCGGGCAGCGCGGCCGGCGCGATGCCCAGCGGGGAGCGCAGGTCCAGGAACGGGCCTGCGCGCGGGCCAGGGCGGCGAGATGAGACGCCGTGATGCGCACAGCCCCGGGAGCGCGCCACGGTCCTGAGAGAAGGCCTGGGCGCGTGCGCGGCACAGACAACGCGCGAGCCTTGCGGCAGAACGGAGCAGAACATGGGAGCGTGCGCCAGGGCCCGGCACGGCGGCTGTGAGCGAGACCAAACGCCCGCAGGGGCGCTGCTGCCGCGCGTGGCCTCCCGGCTTGACCGCGCGCGCAGCCCGAGGCCCGCTGCAGCCGCAGGAGCCTGTCCCAGAGGCTCCGACGCGGGCCGCGCCTGCGGGGCTGCCCTCCTCCGGGCTGCACGCCAGGAAGCCGCCGGCCGCATTGTGCACGCGCCACAGGTGCGCGCCGGGCGCCTCCGTGAGGTGCCCCGCGTCGCGCCCGCGGCCGCGCCAGCTGCGCTCCTGCGCGCGGCGCCGCGGCGGCCCCGTCGCCCTGGTGGCCCGGGGCGAGCGCGTTTGTAGCGCCAACTTGGCACGGCCAGAGTCATCGCCCCTTGGTGCGCGCGCCTACATACGCTCCCCTTCACCTTGCGCGCGGGCAGCATTAGGCGACATGCATGAGTCATATGTGTCCTGCGGCCTACAGCAAAGCCACGCCTGACGACCATGCCACGCAGACAAATCAATCAGGCAGACAGCTGAGCGTCTCCGTCGCTTCCGCAAGTGCCGCCCTGCAAGGCGGGCATGGCCGGCGCCGCGCCTGCTTGAGCAGTAGGAAGTCGCCCAGCGGCGCGGCCACCAGCGCGGCCGTGTGCACGCACGCGCCGGCGGCCACGGGCGGCGCGTCCGGCCCCGGCGTGGCCAGGCAGCCGAGCGCGGCGTAGCCCGCCGGTGGCGTGGGCAGCCACAGCGTGAGGCCGGCCGCGGCGCCCGCGCGCGCGTAGCCGGTCGGGCGCGCCACGAAGCCGCTGTTGAGCGCGAGCGCGACCACCTGCGCGCCAGCAACACAAGCGCATGTGTGATGGGTAGAGTGCAGGGCGGGTGCACAGAGCGGAGCTGGCAGCGCTCCGTCCGTCAGAAGATGACCTGCGCTGAGCGCAAGCTGGCACTGCGTGGGCACATGAGAGGTGGGGCGCATCGAGCTCGACCACATTGGCCGCTACAGCGGGCATGCAGCAAGCAAGAGGTGGACATTCCACTAGTGCTGTGCCCTGCTCTGCCGCCGCCCGCGACGATGCTGACAGGGTGCCGCCACCAACCCAGGCATTTTGCAGCTCCCAAGCTGGTGGCGAGTGAGTGCGGCGCACGTGTGCACAGCATGCAGGGCGACTGCGCTTACAAGGCGCTTTGTCTGCGATGTCATTTCTGACGAATAGAGAGGAAAGCAATGTCGCTGCTTGTGCCGACGAATAGATATAGCTGATAGAGGCGGGGTGGAGCAGGGTAAGGGTAGGGCAGCCGCGCCTGGAAGCTCGGCTGCCGCGCGCCGGGCGTTACGCAGTCGCCCAGCGCGGCGTAGCCGGCAGGCGCCTGCGGGCGCCACACGGACACGCCGCGCTCGCCCGACACGGCATCGGTGTCGACCGCGCCGCCCGCCACGCCCGCCGCCTCCACGTGGTTTGTCCACACGCGCTCGAAGCGCGCGCACTGCACCAGCGGCCTGCGCAGCGCGGCGCCGCCCCGCCTCGGCAATGCGCTCGGCGCCGGGCGCCACAAGCTGCGTTAGGGAAGCTTCAGGCGCTCGCCGTGCTGAGTGCATGGCATCTTCACAGAGTTTCAGCTCTGGTCACACACACCCTCTGCCCGGCCATGTCATGTACACGCACGGCAAGACGCACAGCGGGTGATGGCCCCCGGGCCCCTCTCCCCGGGCGGCCAGGCTTGCGCGAGGCGGCGCGCCTGTCGGGCGGCGGCTGCATCAGCGGCTGCAGCACCGACGCCTGCAGCGACAGCGCCAGCTCCACCACGTCCGGCGAGAGGTTGGCCCGCAGGTCCGACAGCCGCACCTGCCCGCCGCAGAGGCCCGACCCTCAATGCTCTGATCAGGGTGGCGCACACGCCTGCGCCTCAGCGGCCGAGCGCCCCTGCGCAGCTCCCAGGCTTGTGCCATCGCTGTCAGGCTCTGAGCGGTGCGACACATGAGCACATGCCCGTATCATCTGCGGCACCCAGTGACGCTGAACGTGCACCAGGTGCCCAGGCGGTGTGAGTGCAGCGCCGCAGAGCCCGCCACGCCTGGATGTCGCCCGCGCCGTCGGCCAGGTCGGCGCTCGCCGCCAGCCGGCACGGCTCCAGCACCGCTGCCTGCACGCGCCCGCCCTCGCCGTCCTGCACGCGGCGGGCCCCGCCTTCGCGCGTGACGCGGGCGGCTCGTTTGGGTCCCCAGGTCAAGTGGCTGCCAATGCAGTTACTCAGTCGCATAATACCCCAACCGCCCTGCATTGCCTGCCCACGGCCCATGACATGGTGGCCACAGCAGCACAGCGGTACCCCTGTCGCCCCGAACCTTCTTTATGTGCAGGGCCCTGGCGCGCACCGCTTCACCATCAGGGCCGGCGACCGACAGGTGCGTCTCCACGCGCAGGCCACGCAGCTCCGTGCTGGCGCGCACGCGGCCGCCGGACAGCCGGCAGTCGGCCAGCAGGTCCAGGTACGCGGCGAGCAGCCGCGCCGCGTGCGGCAGCCCCTTTGCGGCGTCGGGCGCGCCGTCCTGGCCCGGCGCGGCGCCCTGGCATCCCGCACGGGCGGCGCTGTTACGCTCTGTGTACGAGACATGCGCCTGCAAAGCACTGCAGCCACAGCCAATGGAACATCTGACCGCATGGCACGCTCTGATTGTATACACTCGCTGACCGCTCACAGGCGACACCATTTCCATTGCCGAGCTTGCTGCAAGCCCGTACGCCTGAGGGGCTGGCAGGAGATCCCTGATGCGGCCGCCGGCCGGTGCACCCTAAGCGGACCCGACACAGCTTGCGGGCGCGCGCCTGGGGCCCGGCCAGCTCAACAAAGCGCAGCCCCACGCCGACCGCCGCGAGCTCCAGCTCGATCACGGGCGGCGGCTTGGCCGCCGCGCCGGCCGCGGGCGCCGGCGCCTCGGGCGGCCCCTGCGCGCCGCCGGCCTGGCCCGCCCGCGGCGGCCCGCCCGCGCGCCGCTTGCCTGGGAACAGCGCCTGCCGGCCGCCCGGCGAACCGGCCAGGGACGCGCCGCGCGCACTCGGCGACCGCCGCGCCAGCGGCAAAGGCCGGCCGAGCGAGCCCCCGGGCCGGTGCGGCGACAGCAGCTGGCCCAGGCCGCTGCCCTGGCCAGGCGACCCGATGCCCAGCTCGGGGACGGCGTCCATGTCGGGGTCGGCGCCGTCGATGCGGTGCACGTTGTTGGCCGGGTGCGCGACCAGCTGCGCGCCTGGCAGCCCCGCAGCGCCTCAGCTCACACGGCTGCATGCACACCCTGCCTCGCTATCTTTTGTGCACACGTCTTTTTGGCGCTCACGGCCGAAATCGCACAGAAGCAAGTGTTGCGGCGGTCTGCGGGCAGCGGTTCAATCTCTGCCTAAATAAGCACAGGAAGAGCATTGCGCCGACTCTCCCAGTGCGGGGACCACCAGAGCGATCCGACGGTGCTCCGGGCGCCGCGCACCCGCGCTGAGCTGCAGGCAGGCGGCCAGGGAGCCCGCGTGCACGATGCGGACGTTGCGCAGCAGCAGCGTCTTGCCCTCGCCCACCAGGATGAGCGGCAGCGCGTCGCCGGCGCCCAGGCCCTCCGGCAGCACCTGCGCCCGCAGGTGCGCTGTAGCAGTGCCTCCACACTCTGCACTAAACCTAACCCTGGCCAGACATCACGGCTAGTGCGAGTGCAGGCCAGCCCCTTCCTCTTCCCTGTGCGGGCCGCGCAACGGCTTGCGCAGGGGCCGCAGAAGCTCTGCCTACAGCCACCGCCCGGCGCGCACTCACCAGCCGGTAGCAGCACACGCACGCGACGACGGAGCACCAGCGCCACTATGGCCTTGCGCCCATGGCTACGCAACACATCACAAGCAGCCTGCCAGGGCGGCGGCTGCCACCCCCTGATGTCTTTAGGGTACGAGCTGGCAAGTGCGCCCTGCGGGCGCCCACCAGGCGGTGGCCGGCGCCGTCGTACTCGTAGTCGTCGCAGCCGGGCGCGTCGGCGAGCAGCCGCGTCTCCGGCGACAGCCACAGGTCGCCCTCCGCAGTGTGCACGGGGCCTGCAGGTCGCAGCGGGCGCGCTGTCACCCCCCTGTGCACCGCATGCAGCGCTGCCCCGCAGCAACTTTCCAGAGGAGCAGCCGAAAGTTGTGCTCCGGGAAATGCGCGTCAGGGCATATGCGGCACCCTGGGTGCAACCGCTTCCCGGTCCTGGAAGCGGGGCCCGGACGTGGGGCCTCCGTGGGCACAAAAAACACCCACCCCAGCATTGGTCAAACGAGCTTCTTATTTCTCCAACAGTCATGCTGCCTGGGCGCTGCCGCGGGCGCGCGCCCGAGAGCAGCAGGTCGCGCGAGCGGAAGGGCGCGGTCTTGCCGCCGCCCAGCGCCAGGCCGGGCACGAAGAACGCCGCGACCTCCAGCAGGAAGCTGACCTCGGCCGACACGGTCGGCCGCTGCAGCCGCACCTGCGCGCGCCCGGCGTGGCCCCGCGCTGGCCGCGCCGATCGGACAGGCGTGCGCCGCGCCCTCGTGTGCACTGCAGCGGGGGAGTCGGCGCCATGCGGCACGGTGACAGCGGCACATGTAAGAGCCCGTCGACACCAAGATGGAGCTCTTTGCACGTCCACGGCCAGGGCGGGCGAGCTGGAGCCCGGGCTGCTGTTGCAGATCAGAGCGCGCTTGCCCGCTGCCGCTCAAAGAATCGAAGAACCCTAGGGTCTGGTGCCAGGCCCACCTGCAGCTTCTGTCGCGCCATGCCGGCCGACGCGCGCCACTGCATCGCCAGGAACGAGGCCGGCACGCCGTCGGCGGCAACGTCGACGCCCTCGTCGCGCGGCGCGGGCTGCCCGGCCGCGCCGGGCTCGCCGGCGGCCAGCACGCGGCGCGCGGAGGAGATGACGAGCGAGTGCTCCGGCGGCACCCAGGGCCGCAGGTCCACGCCCTCCATGCGCGGCAGCGACAGCGACAGGTCCATGGCGCCCGCCTCCGTCAGCCTGCGCGGCGCGCGCGCTGGGGGCGCCCGCTGCGGGGCGGTGTATGTGTGCCGGTGTGCAGCCAGTGTGCCCCCAGCACCAGGCTCCGGTTTTTGTATTTGGGTGTTGTGATTTTGTTTGGGTTTGGCCACGGCCTGATGAGGCCCCCGCGTTTGTTGATTAAGCAAGGCGTGCAGACTCACCACCACCATTTAACAGCACGGATATGCCCCAGCTGCAGCAGGAGATGATACCAGATCAATTTCACCATGCAAAGCTACGGATGTAAAGCTCAGTGCGTCTTATGTTGAAATCACTGGATCACAGGCGCCGCCATGCAGCGCTGTGCACATCGCGGTCGGCGCGCCGCGGCGTGACAGGGGGCGGGAACTCAGACGCATACCGGAATGCCACCCACAGGCTGCCCACGGCGAAGCGCGCGAGCGGCGCCGGCTCGCCCGCCGCGCCGCCCGCCGTGCGCAGCAGCTCCAGCTCCGACTTGCCGACGTCGACCACTACGCGCACGGCCGTGCGCTCCGCCACAGGCGCGCCCGCGGCGCGCGCCGGCGCGGCGGCGGCGGCCTCGGCGGGCGCGGCCTCGGCGGGCGCAGGGGTTCCGGCGCCTGCCTGGGGCGCCGGGCGGCCGGGCGCAAGGCCGGCGTCCTGTGCGGGCCAGGCGCACACCGCTGAGTGATGGCACCATGGGTGGCTGCGACGTGGCGACCTCAAGGCAAGGACGGCGAGGTCAGAGGCCGGCGGGGCACCGTGTCAAACGCGGAATGCATGTCGTTGCTGGGATGGCAGCTCCCCGCCACCCACGCTCTTGTGGGACTGGGCCTAAGACGCAAGCACCATTGCGCAAGCACCATTGCAACTATCCGTCAATGAGAACCAAGGCCGCTCTTATCTAAGGGAGGGTCTGGCTTCAGTTGGCTGCATGGCGGACCCATGAGGCTGACAAGCTGGTGAGCAGCCCAGCCGGCGCCGCACCTGGCCGGCAGGCCCCTCGTCGGCCTCCTCGTCCGCGCCGCCGCGCTGCAGCACGCGCTCCTCCAGCCAGAGCGCGGCGCGCGGGATGCGCAGCGGCTCCGCCACGTTGGCGCCCGCCACGCTCGTGATCAGCGCGTACTCGCGGTCCGACAGCGTCGCCTTGATGCTCGGAATGGCCAGGCCCACCTCGAACTTGGGCATGCGGCGATAGCGGTCGCGCAGCGGGCGGCGCAGGCGCACGCGCATGCCGGCGTCGTACTCGCGGATCAGGTTGCCGCCGCGGCGGCCGCCCTCGGCCACGTAGGCGCCCATGTCGCGCAGCACCACCCAGTCCTCCTCCAGGAGCACCGCCTGCGGCCCAGGTCGCCGGCAAGGTCGGGCCCAGCGGGCGAGGAGCCGCACCCTGTCAGGAGTCACATCCAGACCATGTGTGTGTTTTGCTGCCGCCTTCGAACAGCGCCCGTGCCGACAGCCGCTAGAGGCTGCGAGTAAAGGTGCAGCTCCATGTGTGCGCAATTCCCAAGGTGCCTCCCCGCACATGCTGGACTTTCCAATGCAGACGGCAATGCAGGCTGCGCTGCGGGCCGCGATGCGGGCCGGGGGCGCGCCCGCCGGTCGCCCGCGCCGGCGCCGCCGCGCCAGGTCAGCGCGTTGCGCAGCTGCAGGTGGCCCAGGTCCACCTCGAGCGCGTCGCGGCTGTCGCTGCAGCGCGGCATGGTGATCACCGGCGCCGCCATCTCCACGTCCAGCAGCAGCAGCGTGCCGACCGCCTTGCCGCCGCGGCCGCCCCCGGCCTGCGGCGCCCCCGCCGGGGAGGCGGCCCCGTCCGGCTGCGCGTCGGCGCTCGCGGCGCCGTCGTCGAGCCGCGGCTGCAGCGCCAGCAGCACGGAGATGTAGCGCAGGAGCTCCTGCACGGTGGGGATGGCAACTTGAGGCGGGGTAGGTTTAGGGTTACAGCACGGCTGCAGCCAGCAGCAGGGAGATGTAGTGCGGGAGCTCCTGCACGGAAAGGATGGCAGATAAGGCCGCAGCATGCCCGGGCTTTGCTTGAAAGGCACAGTAGAGCTAAAGCGGGGTAGGGGTGTCTGCGCTCCCTAACGCTGTGCGGGTAACACATGCACAAAAGGCCCCACTGCAAGCCGCATGCGCGCTTTGCGGCACAGCCGGTGAGCCGATTCAGGGCCACTCAGGGCTGGCCGCCGCCACCGCCGCCAGTGCTTGTGCTTGCGCAAAGAGTCGGAGCGGGTAAGGGAAGGGGGTACAGATGAAGTTAAGGTTGGGGTTAGGGTTTTGGCGGTGCAGGGCGCCGTCGGGCGCGCGCCATCAGGAAGCGGTTGAGGAAGACGACATCGAGCTCGCTCATGCGCGCGGAGATGGAGTAGTACGGCAGGCCGGACGGCACGCGCGCGCTCTTGTCGGCCTCGGCCGGCGTGTGCGACGCGAACTCGAGCTCCACCAGCGACGTGGCCGCGCCGGAGCGCAGATCGCAGACGTTGCGGTACGGGTGGCCCTGCGCGAGACGGCGCGCGCGCTGGCCGTGAGCCGCTGCGGGCGCGCAGCTCGCCCGGCGGCGCGCTCGTGTCGCGGCAGAGGGTGCGCACGCGCGTGGCGTCCCGCCCTGGGCGGGGTCGCCGCTAAGCTCTGCCTGCTGTATGGCAGCGCAGCACCCCTGAAGCACGCACATCTGTCAAGCAGGGCCTGCGGCTAGGGGCGGGGCGCATGCAAGCGCGGTGCTGCAGCGGCCACATCCGCTACGCTCTCGTTGTCGGCTGGGGCCGAGCCCCAGAGGGTGCGGCAGGGCCCCGGCCGAGCCAGTCACCCATCCCGCCAGAGCCTCTGCTGCTTCAGATGGCGCTCTGTGTCGCTCAAACGAACATGAGTGGTAGCAACCAGCTCAGCAGAGGAACAAAGGCGCCGCAGGGGGCCCGGCACCTGCGGCAGCGCGCCATCCTGCGCGCGCAGGTTGCCGAGCGAGGCGGCCAGGCGCAGCGTGGCCGGGTGCACGCGCAGGCTGGCGCGCACGTCCTCCACGCTCGCCAGCGCGGCCGGCGGCGCGGCCGCGGCCTCGTAGTTGAGCGTCGCCTCCAGCCGCTCCACCTCCACCAGCAGCCGGAATACCACGCGCTCGGCGCCGCCCTCCAGCACCAGCGTGCCTGCGCGCGCGCGGCGCACACTTTTGACACCTTTCGGAGGAGGCCCAGCGGCAGGCGCATGCTCTGCTCTCTTGCGGCACCATGCGCACGGCCTGGCGTGCCGCACGTCGCGGCGCATGCACGCTGCGCTGGCGCGAATGTATGCCAGCCTGCTCTGCAAGGCAGGGCACGGCGGTGGCTTGGGCGGGCGCTAGAGGCGGCCCGGCGCACCGGCGTCGCCGGCCTCGCTTGGGGACGCAGTGGATGCGTCTAGTCCCACGTCAGCGGCCTCATCAACGGCCTCCGCCAGCCCCGTCCCCGACCCCGCCTGCGCCCCCGTGGCCCCGTCCGGGGGGCTCTCCCGCTCGGCGCCCTCCCCAGCGCCGCCGGCGCCGGCGCCGGCGTCGGCGGCGGCCGGTGGCGGCGCGGCGGGGTCCTTGACCGCCGCAGCCATTGCGCCGCCGACCGCCATGAGCGCGGCGACGGTCGGACGGTTGAGGAAGAAGAAGAGGGTGGTCAGGCGCATGCGCAGCTCCGAGTCCACGCCCGCGTACTCGGCCGAGCCGCGCGCCCAGGTCTCAAAGTCCAGCGCCCAGGCGGGCGCGGCGCGGCCGGACCCGCTCTCTGGCGCCGAGCCTGCCGGCCCGCGGGCAAGCTCCAGGGTTACAGTCAGGGTTGGCGCAGACCGGCGCCCTGCCGGCACTGCTGCATGCCACCGCGCAAGCCTCGCCCAGCGCAGCTCGAGCGCAGGCAAGCTGCCATGTCATAAACATATATCAAATAATGGCCAAATTTTACCACATGGAGAAAGGCCCAGCGCCGTTCCCCTGCACAGGCGCCCACAGCTGACCCAGGTCCGTCTACAAAGGTAGACAACATGGCGCACCCTTGCTCGCGCCCGCGCCACTGCGCGGCGAGTCGCCCTCCAGCTCCCCGGGCGCGGCGGCGGAGCCGAAGGACTCGGCGCCCACGGAGGCGCGCGACAGGCTGCGCGCGGAGCCCGGCGACCCCGGCTCCGCGGCGGCGTCGTAGAACTCGTCGCCGTCGGTGCCCGCCGCGCTGCCTGCGCGCGGCGCGCCGCTCAAGCTGGGCAGCACGACGCAGGGGGGCGGCCAGCGTGCAGACATGGACCAGGAGTCGCAGTGTCTGTTACGCACTTTAAGTCGCATGCGGTCGCATGCGAATCCCACTAAGTGATTGCACGCTGCCTGCGCCCTTGCCAAGCATCTCACGTTCGTCTCAGCGGCTACCATACTTGCACCCGGCGGCCTCCTACATATATTCAGGAAAAGGTGGTTGGCCCCAGATCGGGCGCGCGCCGGGCGCCTCGAAGGAGCGCGCGAGGTAGGCGTGCGCGGGGCAGCGCGCGCCGACCAGCAGGTCCTCGATCTCGAACGACGCCACGGCCACGCCGGCCGCCATGTGCGCCGTGCCGAGCGCCGCGTCCGCGCTGCCGCCCGTCGCGCGCACGGCCACGAGCGAGCGCTCGCCGTCCACGTTCACGGCCTGCCGCGCGCGGACAGCGCACCCCGCTGCGTCAGGAGCACGGCAGCCCAGGCTCACTGTCCGTCCGCGGCTCTGTGAGCGGATTGGAGGGCAGCTGCGGGTGCGCGGTCGCCCGGCGCGCATGCCGTCGCTGGCACTTGATCGCCGTCCACAGTCATCGTCAACCGTGCCAGGAGACTGGCGTGCCTAGAGCCTGTGGGCAGTGCACGGCGGCTGAGCGTGTGATGAAGGGAGTGCGGATGTATTCGGCGCCCGCCACGCCCACCTGCCCGCCGTCTGCAAGTACCGACCTGCGGTGGGTGTCAATGCGGGTCGGCGACATGCGGCTGACAGTGCGCGGCATGAGAGGCTAGCGCAGGCGCACCTGCTCGTTCGCCTCATGCAGTGGGCAAGGAAGGGGCGATGCTCGTCAGCTTGCATGCCGCCTCCCACAGCATCCAAGGGCGACTGCCTATGCACTCTATGCAGAACAACATAGCGCGGTGTCATGACGCGCCTGCAATGCGCGCGGAAGCGGTGGGGGGCCCTCTGCAGCGGCCCCGTCCCGATCTGCGTCCAAGTCCTGCGCACAAGCGACCCTCGCAGTCAACGTCTTCACTGTCAAGCATATGTGCTGACCTGCGCTCGATGGACTTGCAGGCTTGCTTCCAATGCATGCGTTCTCAATGTGCCCACTTCTCGACAACACCCCTCGCACACAACAGAGCACATCCACCTCCGCTGGCAACCACAAGGCGACGGAGCGCGCGCAAGAGCGCACCTCAGGCGGCCACCAAATGTCGGCGGTGCGCCCGCTGATGAAGATCGCGAGCTCGCCCAGCTCCGCGCCGATGCTCATGGACACCTGCATGCCGCCCCACCGCCTGGGGGCGCAGGAGCACGAGCGGCCGGCCAGGCTATCATTAAACGAGGTCTATGCGCCACACCAGCCCAGTTTACCCGGAGCATTCTCATAGCTGGGCTAGCTGACAGCGCTGTGAAAGCTAAAGCACCTGGAGCTGCTTACGTGATTACCAGCACATGCGCTCATACATCCATGTATGGACTCCCGTGCTGGATTGAGGCGCAGGCCGCTCGCACCGCCGGCTTGCCGCCGCCCGCGGCGGCCGCGGCGGCGTCGAGCGCGGGCGCGCCCTCGCTGGGCGCGCCCTGGCTGCTGCCGGCCTCCAAGTCGAACGCCGCGGCGTCCCGCGACTGCATGAGCGGATCACGGCCGGCCACCGCCAGCGTCTGCTGCTGCGAGTGCTGCAGCTGGCGGCACCAGTCGTTTGCCTGCGTCCCAGAGCGGGAGTGAGAACCGCTGATGCGTGACGCGCGGACAGCTTGTTTGCGCACTGGCGGCACAGCGGATGCGACAAGACCATCTGCCCATGAGCCCAAGGCAGCGCAGAGGCACCTGCAGCTGTGTGCGCCTACCCTGCAGCGGCAGCCAGAAGGGCGCCGGAGAGACACCATTGTATGCTCTTCACACTTGCAGAAAGCCTGGCAAAGTGCAGATAGCACGCCATTGGCAGTTGGGCAAGTCTGCGCCTCCTCAGGGCCCGCGCAATGCAGCAGCGGGCAGGGGAGGCGGGGCAGCGGCGCGCGCGCGGGCGCGCGCCTCCTCTTGGCTCGCAAAGCGCAGCAGCAGGCAGTCGCGGTCCTGCGCCGCGCGCGCAGTCTCGACGCCCTCGGGGCAGGCGGCGACCACGTGGCGCACGCCGCCGCACGCCTCGGGTGGCACATGCACAATGCGCCTGCCGCGCGCGGCGCCCCGGCGTCACGGGTGCGGAGGCGCATGCAGTGAGGCAGGCGCAACTGCATCAAAGCGCGCCGCGCTCACAGTTCGCGGCAGCGCCACAGACGCGGGCCTTGCCATTGCTCCCTGCTTTGCCTGTGACCCGGTACTGTAGCGGCACGTTTCAAGGCTGTGTGCACAGCTGCCGTAATACCTTCAGGGCTGTGCGGGGTCCAGCTCGGCCAGGCGGCATGCCAGGGAAGCTAGCACCGAGCCCGGCCCAGGCAGGCTGCGATATGCAAGCCCTCCCCTCGCCCGCCCGTCCAGCGCGCGCGGCGCATCCCCAAACAATGGCGCGCTTGTTGAGCCAGACATTGGCGGACGCAAGCGGCGCCGGCGCGTGCTGGCGCTCCAGCAGGTACAGGTGCCCGCGGTGCAGCGCGCCCCAGCGCTTGGCCCAGGAGGCCGCCGCGCGTGCCACGCCGCCCCACTCCAGCACACGCAGCGGCCCCGCCTTCTCCGCGTCGCGGCGCCACAGCGGCTCCGCGCCAGCGCCGGTGCCGCCGCCCGCCGCGCCCGCGCCCGCGCCCGCACCCGCGCCCGCCTGCTTGGCTGCAGACCGCGCACGCTCCCGTTTGTGTGAAAACACAGGCGCAAGCTGTCAACAGCACGGAGCTGCACTGCAGGCACTTATCCCAGGCCGCATGCATCTCCGCGCTGTTGCGTCTGTCACAGCCAGCAACCCATGCATTGCGCTGTCACGCCCCTCATCAAACGCCCTCCGCCCTGTGTCTGGCCAGCGCCAGCCGGAGTGCTTCGGCGCGGTGCACCGCTGCCATGCAGGCTCCCCCTGCACGGCCGCCGCAGGCGGGCGCACCAGGGAGCGCGGAGCGCAGCACGCGCATCAGGCGCTGCACGCGCGCGGCGCTGAAGAAAAAGCGCAGCGCGGGGATGCTCAACTGCGCGCGCAGCGCCGGCAGCGTGGGGTGCGGGTACTGCGCCACCTGCCGGCCGCGCAGCCGCGGAGGGTCGGGCATGCCGCAGGGTGTCGCTATCAGCGCATGCTTGCGGCTGTCAGTCTGCTCTGCACAAGGACAGCACAGACATCATCATAATGCCATGTGCGCCTGGTCTTGCCCGCTCTGCAGACGACATACACATGGGTTCTTGACACGCTGGGGGCCATGTGTCCCTGGACCACTACAAGAAAAAAGAGAGTGCAGAGCGCATCACAGCCTGAACAGAGTCGCGTCTGGATTGGAGCCAGCAGCAGGCCCAGTTTGCGTCATTTCCACAACCTGGCGCCTATACACTGACCCCGCAGATCCTTGTCGCCAGCTGATGTGGCTTGGACGGGCGCGCGGCGCGCCTGCAGCAGTGTTACAGTGCCACACCGCTCCAGCAGCGGGATGAAGGTGGCCGCGCCGCCGAGCGCGACGCCGGCGGTGCGGCTGACGGCCGCAGCGATCGCCTCGGTCACCGGGCTGCCCTGCGCGCCCTGCGCAGACAGCACCTGTTTGCAAGCGCCAGCGCATGGGAGCATGGGAGATGGGCTCGCGGCGCTTCGCCGCGCGCCAGATGAGGTGCTGTGAGAGCTGAGCTGTTGGCACACGTTGATGCGGGGCCCTGGGGAGGCTGCGCCGCGCAGGCGTGTCTGGGAGCTAGGGTCGCCGGGAGCCCCTGCATTCACGTTCAGCCATCAGGAGGAGGCTCAGCCGTGGGAGCCTGAAGCAGCGGCGCAATGGGAGCTGGACTGAGAACGCCATGTCCCAGGCACACGCGGTGGCCTGCCAGCCCGCCCAGGACAGGCGTGGAGCAACCAGACGGTCTTTGACGCGGAGCAGTCGCGGCTGCGGACGGCCCGAGCGGGATGCGCGGCGCCCGGCCGGGCGCACCGGGCCGGCCGCCGCGGCGCCGGCGCGCTCGAGCGCCGCGAACGAGAACGCGCCGTCGACCAGGTACGCGCTGATGTCGCGGCTGGTCAGGCGCAGGCACTGGTAAAGCGCGGCCGCGTCGGCCGGCAAGCCCGCGGCCGCCTCGGCGTCCGACTCCATCAGCAGCGAGCCGAGGTCGAGCACCAGCGTCAGCTCGCCTGCGCGGCGCAGGGCATGTGATAGGTTTAGGACTTCGCACAGACATGCACGGGGTCTCAATTTGTGGGCGGCAGGTCGAGGTCCGGCGCCAGCATTGGCGCGCCTGCGCGGCGTGTGGCTGCCTGCTCATGCAGGGCCGCCGCTGCGCCCTGCCAAAGCGTGCGTCGGGACAGGACTTGGCGCCACAGTGATTGAGAGCAGCATCCCAAGGACGGGTTTTAGCCCCGACCGGGCCAGGGCGTGCGCGCACCCTGCGCCTCCGTCGCGGGCACCGGCACCGCAACCTTCGGCCCGTCAAGCTCCAGGTGCACGCTCAGCCGCGGGCGCCGGCCCAGCGCGGAGGCCAGCTGCTCGCGCGCGGCGCGCTGCGCGCGCTCTACGCTCGCCGCCGCCTGGGCGCCCAGCGCCGACAGGTCCACCACCTGCGCCGCCCCCGCGGCCGCCGGGTCAGCAGGGCGCGGGCGCCAGCCACGAGCTCATCTTTCCTTGTCATTTTCATCACCTGGCTCTGCTCCTTTAGCCAGTCCACTACCTGCAGCGGCCCTGCGGCCGCTGCTTCAGCAGGGCGCAGGGGCCAGCAGCGGACGCCGCTCCCGCACTCTCCTTCCCTCGCCTTGCCCCTCTCTCTATCGAGCCTGCAGGCAACGCTTTGCACGCGCAGGCCCGCGCCAGCGCGCCGCAGCACCGCGCTCGCCTCCCTGCCGCGTCCTGCCAACGACAAGCACATGCGCGCGAGTAGGAGCTCCCCGTTCACGGCGCGCGCCTGCTCGGTGCGGAAGAAGTCGGCCACGCGGTCAATTGCGGGCGGCAGGTAGGTGACGTAGGACGGCGCGAGCGCCAGGCGCACGGCCGTGTCGGCGCTGCCGTCCTGCGGCTGCTGCACCAGCTGCACGACCAGCGCCTGCCGCACGCCGCGCGGCCCAGCTCGGACGGGGTGCCCGCGCTGCAGGGTGCAGGCGAGCGGCTGCGGCCAAAGGCGGCATTTGGCGCAACCTGTGGGAGCATCGCTGGCGCCATGCAAGCAGCCGCAGGCATGTGCTGGCAGCTGTGCTGCGCAGTGCCTGCATGAGACCTGCACGCGGCCGGAGAGGCTGCAACAAACAGCCAAGTTTCACGGCTGTGCCGCTAGCTGGCGCACCTGGCGATGCAGCTGCGTGACGGCGACTGCTTCGTCCCCCCCTGCCAACTCGCCGCCGCCGCCACCGCCGCCAGTAGGTTCTGAAACCTCGGCCTGGTCTGCCTTCCCGCCATCGCCGCCCTCCGGCTCTGCGGCCGCACAAGCAGATGTGCAGCTGTGCATGTGCGAGCAGCATGCGTGCAGCTCTGCCTCCGGCAAGCTGCACTGTATTGTGCAAGATTCGTGGGCGGTAGCTCAGCAGCCCGGGGCTCGCACCGCTGCACATGAGGCCGTTGAAGCATACATGTACCACCCAGGGCAATTGGGGTACCATTCATGTCATACTACGTCTTGGAAGTCAGAGGGGTCGCAGCAGTGGTCCAGGGGGCCAGGCCTGCGTTGTGATTAAGGTCGGGGCTGGGCAGCGCCGGGCGCTCGGCGCACACCCCTGTGCATGTCCGCGACAGTTCCACATGCTGACAACGCGTGTGGGCCGCTTTTGCTGTATAATGCATTTCGCAAGCACGCAGCCGGCAGCAGACCGGGCCAGCCCGGGCGCGCGCACGCGGCAGCATGGCAAAGCTCGGTGTTGCGTGCAGCCGGCCGCCGGTGCGCACGAGCGTGCCCTCCGGCGCGACCACGCCCATCGCCGCGACCGCCGCGCGCACCTGCGCGCGCAGCCTGCGGGATCAGCCAGGGCGCCCGTTCTGTGTGTCAGGCAGCACTTCGAGCACCAGCCTTCAAGCCTGAGACGGAGCCTTGACGCTTGACAGTGTGTCCAAGAGGCGCGGGCGAGGCTCTTTGCTCTGCCCTGCAGACTCGTGATAACAGCAATACAAGCTTATGATCTCCATTTCCTCACAATACTGGCCAGACTGCTTGCATCAGCACGGCGCTCACGTCCCTGCCTTTTCAGGGCACAGGCGCTCTGCTCAGAAGTGAGCGCCTCCCTCAACGCTCCACCAACACGCACGCCGTGCCTCCCACCGTCTGTGCGCATGCACCCGGGACGCGCGGCGGCGCGCCGGGCCGCACCGCGAGCGTCTTGGGGTAGACGCGCATCGTGGCAGACAGGCCCTCCAGCCCCGCGCGCAGGACGCGCTCGCCGCCCGGGCCGTCCAGCACGAGCGCCGCGCTGCCGACGCGTGCGCGGATCTCCATGCGCAGGCTCCACTCGGTCTCGGTGTCTGCGCGCCGGCCGCGCGTGCTCACTGGGCAGCCCGCACTGTGTCCTGACACGGGTGCGGTGCAACCCGGCGGCGCAATGCCGCAGCGGGTCGGGCAGCAGGCTGTACCGCAGAAAGTTGCATTGGATAAGGATACAGGTACCCAGGAGTTTGGTCGCATTGTTACTCCATGTCTTGAGCAGCTTTGACCCACGGCATGGGTCTTTCCGAGGCATGGAGTGTGACGCCACGGGCGGAAGCGGCGCTCCGCCGCGCCGCAGCTCGTCTCCAGCGCCCTGGCCGCGGCCTCGAGCGCATTCCCTGGCTGCAAGGCAGGGGCCGGTGGTGCGCGGACAGGGGCGCGCCCAGCCGCAGCGCGTCCTCCTGCTCCGTGGCCAGCTCCTTGAGCGCCTCCTCGTCCTCCGGGGTGAGGTCGCCGAGCATCTCGGCGTCCGCGTCGACGTCCTGGCCGTCGCCGGCCGCGGCCTTCTTGCCGCCGCCGCTGCCCCAGAGCCAGCCGACCCAGCCGCGCGCCGCCTTGGCGCGCCGGTCCGCGGCCGCCGCGGCCGCCTCGCGCTTCTTGGCCGCGTCCACCTGCGCGCCCGGGGCGCGCAGATCTCATCAGCGCGCGCGCCCTCCCGCGTGCGCCGCGTGTGTCGGGCCCAGCCTGACGTCAGCTCCATGAGAGCTGCCTTGAAGAAAGAGCACGCCCCGCTGCACACGCCGGGCGGCAGACCAAGCGGCCCATGCACCGGCACACTTGTTGCGTGTGGTGGCAGGGGGCGCGGGGGCGCCGGGCGCCGGAGCGCGCCTTGGCGTGCGCGAGGCGGCGGAAGACGAGGACGGTGGGCTCGGTCAGCTGGTCGTCCATGGACGCGACCGCCTCGTCGCCGCCGACCTGGCCGCTCTCCAGGCAGCGCGTGTACTCGTCCACGTAGCGCCTGCGCAGCAGCGCGGCCTGCGCGCGGCGCCGCCCGCCGCTCCCTGGAGGCCGCGGTGCAGGTGGGGCCCTGGGGGTGGCGCGGACTGCGCGGGGCGCGCGCGCGCTGCCCCTAGTCCGGCCCCTGCGCTGCGCCTCTGCGCGGCTTCGGCGCGCGCCTCAGCAGCGCGCGGCAGGTGCCAGGCGCAGCCATACTAGACCGGGCGCGTGGCGCCCTTCGCCGCCTCCACCCATGCGCGCGCAGACAGGGTTTGTGAAGGGCCTTCGTCGTCTGCGCGCCTTCTCCAGCTGCTGCCAGTTGAAGCTGCGGCCCGGCAGCTGGCGCCGGACGGCGGCGGCCGCGTAGCGCCACCAGCGCCGCGCGGCGGCGCCGCCGCGCGGCCGGCTGCCCGGGCGCAGCAGGTGGTTGGGCGCGCGCGCGGAGTGCGCGTTGAACTCCGCCAGCAGCTTCTGCAGGCTCTGGTACTGCGCCTCTGCGCGCGGCCAGGCGGCCCCGCTCATAGGGTGTTGATAGCGTGTGGGTGATAGGGTGTTAGCACAGGGGATGCCACCGACATGTTGCGCATCAGCAACAGCACTGACCTGTGGTTTATAGACGGGGTTCCCATGGCGCGAGCCGCTGGGCCGGGGCGGCGGCGGGCGCGCGCGCACTGGCCAGGTGCAGCGACAGCGCGTCCAGCTCCACGTCCGCGTCCTGCACGGCCTGGCCCTCGTCGCCGCGCGCCTCGCGCCCGCGCCGCGTGTAGCGCAGCCGCCCGTCCACCGGGCGCAGCACATACGTGCGCACGCCCTGCCCGCGCCCGGCCACCGCGGCCTCCGCGATCGCCTCGCTCTCCTCGCGCACCAGCGGCAGCTCGTCCGGCTGCGCCGCCGCGCCGTTCCCCTGCGCCCAGCGAGCCTGTTTCGGCCGCCCCGGCTCACGAGCGCCGGGCCGACCGGCCGTGCCTCGCGGCGGCACGCCTGGCGCAAGCGCGTGCGCTGCGCCACCGTTGCTGTTGCGGCGGGCGTCGGCACGCACGCCGCATGCGCTGACAGGCACACAGCCTGGGCGCTGCTCAGGCTCCCCGGCCTGCGGAGCGCACCCGCCGGAGGCGGTACCTTGGAGAGGAGGTGGCGTCCTTGATGATTGGACATGCAAGCGCCCCACATGCAGCGCCCCACAGCATGCAGGGCGATTATGACATCATGGCGCCGCGGGCATGCGCGCCTGCGCTCCCCCGTTGGCCTGCCGCGCGGGGCGCGTCTGCTCCGCCCTTCCCGGGGGCGACTCCTCCGCAGCCGCCAGGGCCGCGCGCGGCCCCTGCCCGCCGCGCACGGGCAGGCGTGGGGACGCGCCGCCCCCCTCGGCGATGCCCGGCTGGAACAGGCCGTCCCAGTCGGGCAGGCTCATGTCGCCCCAGGCCGCCCGGGGGCGCCACAGCTCGGCGCCCACGTAAAAGTACAGCGCCAGCCGCCGCAGCTGCGCGGCCTGCGCGCGCAGCGCCGGGCGTGCGGTCGGCGGTATGCGCGGCGCGCCATGGGCCCACAGCCCTCCAGAGATGAGCAGGCGTCGGGCGCGCCGCTGCAGCTGCATGACATGCACGCTTCTACTTGCACAGAAGCGCTGTATTGCACGAGCGACCCGCCAGGCCGCGCAGCACTCTCTGCAGCCAAATGGCATCCGCCCATGCAGCACACGGCACGCTGCAAGACTTTGTGCAGAGCATTGCGGCAGGCCTGGACCGCTGCAATGAGACGCGGCCGCCCCGCGTGCCTTGCGCAGCAGCTTGAGCGGGTCCTGCGTGACGAACGCCTCGCGGCCGGCCTCATCCACGGTGTGCGCGCTCAGCGACTCCAGCGTCAGCCCCACAGCGAAGGGCGTCCCAGGGTTGCTCCAGTCGTCCTGCGCCACGCCAGCGCGGTCCTCGCAATTGTGGCCGGTACGAGTCTTTGAGCAGAGACAGCAGGGCTGCACCGCAGATCATGGGTCCGCACGGGGCAGAGAAGCACTAATGCCAGACGCTTTCAATCCTTCCAAAGCACGGTCTGTGACAGGTTACAACTTTCCCTGCACGCATGCGAGGTCTTGCTAGCCGCAGTATAGCACCCAGGCGGCGCGCCTCATAGCGGATGTGCACGTTTGTGATGGACAGGCGCAGGTTGCCAATCACAGTGTCGACGAGGCCCCTGAACATACCGCCGCCTTTGCCGCCGCCAGCTGCCGCTGCCTCAGCCTTGTCCTTGCTCTGCGCCATCCACATGCCGTCAATAAGATCAGCCTTCGGACTGCAGCACCACCTCTCACACATATGCATGCCTTATGGCATCCCGACCTGCCACTCTCAACTGCGACGACAACATTAAGACAAGCATGCCTCTTCTCCGCTCTGAGAGCGGGTAGGTAAGCGGCGCTCACCTATTGATGTCTCACACATACCTGTCCTCACGCTCTTTTTGAATGACATGCAGGGCATGGACTGTCTCCTGACAGACAGGGACAGGAAGGCCTGACTGCAGGCTGCATGCTCAGTGCAAGGGCGCTGACAGAGGCGGCAGCGCTATGAGCTTGTGCGTCGGTGGGGCTGCGAGCTGGAAGCTGAAGGCTCTGCAGAAATCACCACCCATGCACGCCGCTGCTGGCTCTAAGTGCGCATCACATCAGGTATGCATTGAGTCCGCGGAGCACAGGCGCAGGCACCTGCATCACAGCCATCTCTGCATCCTCCAGGCGCCGCTTCTTCGCCAGGCGCTCCAGAGTGTCAAACTGCAGCGCAGCATGACTCAGCACAGTAGGCAGGCCGTGCCGCAAGACCATGCGCGTCAGAACAACAGTGCATGGCAATGAGCGAAAGGCGCACATCCTCCTCCTCGGCCATCGGTGTGACGGAGTCGTCTTTCGGGCCCGCAAGTATGTACAGGCGGTCCATGATGACGACAACTGCAGACTTGCCAAGGGACGCCCATGGAATCTGCGGCGCCGCCACTCTCAGCGCAACACTCAAGCAGCACGGTGCCAGGCAACAGCCAGGCCTATTGTCCTATGCAACAAACTACCTGGCTTATAAAAGCACTTCCGAGTGGCGCGCCCAAAGGCACGCGGGCCAACTACAGCTTCACCGACTGACAGAAGGCAGGCATAACACTTTTTGAAGTACTAGCACTTCCGTTCAGACGCAGCTCCCCTGGCACTGCCCTGCCTCAACGCAATTGCCCTCCAGTAGCTGCGGGACGTGCCTTGAGTGTGAGCGAGCCCAGCAGGCCAGCCTTGACGCTGATAGGCAGGTTGAGGTCGGCGAGCGCCTCGGGCTTGAGGCGCAGGTTCTTGAGCACCACATCGCCCTTGAAGACCGAGATCTTGAGGTCGCGCTGGTTGAGGCCCTCCACATAGGTGCCCAGGTAGCGATTGAGGTAGTAGGCTACCTGGGATTCCAACATTGCGTCCTTCTGGTAGTACTACACTGTTGATGCTACTGATGGCTGATGTGTCACCATGCACGATGCTGCACAGAGGTCGGTTGTGCTTGTTGCTCGTGCGCGCTTTCTTCTGCCATCAGCTTATCATCTCAAGCTTGCTTTGCATGCCATCTACCACGACCTCCATGTGCTGGAGCAGACCCTGCAACACCTGTACACATGTGTTACCAGCCTGTTTAGGTAGCAGGGCATGCCCCCCCAGCGTCCCAATACAGCGGAATTATCGAAGAGGCAAATGCCTAGCGATCACGGAACTCGAGCTCTGAGCGCCTCGGACCAACCGCTGTGCATGCTATCCTTTCATGCATATGCATGTTGAGACATGACATGCGGCTGTCCTATCAAATTAGCATTGCATCCTTGCATGCTTCAGCCTGTATCTTATAAGCACAAATCCACACCACTGCATGCTCACGCAGCTGTGCAAAAAACGTCAGCCATGTGTCCGGGCCGCCCGCTCACATGAGCTGATTGCCACACTTTGTGCATGCGCACACTTTAACGGCACCACAGTGGTCCCCCACACCTACTATCTTAGACATACAGGCAGTGACGAATAATCAGACAGCCCCGCTTGCATCCCCAACATAGCCTGCCACGGCGATCACTTCCCAACCACGGCCTTGCTAGGCGGCGGGCCGCCTGTCGACGCCGCCCTGCGGCCTGCGGGTGGCGGCTTGCTGTCTGGCGCTCTGCTCGGCTGCAATGACGGTGCTGCTTTTCCAGAGTGCTGCGCAGACGGACTCGCCGGGCCGCTGCTGTTGCGCTCCCTGCACGCGCATGATTATCACAAATAAAAATGTCTTCCACAGGATTTTTTGACCCCTTCACCGTGCTCATGAGCAGCCTGCCCCGCGCCGCCATGCACACCAGCAGAAGCTCGCATGTCTAGCTGACACCGCGTATTGTGTTTTGCTCGTGTCAGTCCCGACGGCAGAACGGTTGCTGGGAGCAGCGCCCAGCGCCCTCGCAGCAGTGCGGAGCTTGGCTGGACTGCCACCAGTCACCAGACAGACGCATGAGTGCTGCCCGGCGGACCTTTGTGGGGCCCTCCCGCTGGGTCTGTCCAGGCCATGCACAGCGCAGAGCCCCGCATGTGCAACTGCATGCATGCCTTGCTGTGTCTGATGTGCCACATGTGCTTGTCAGCACCGCTGCGCACACAACGCACCGCCTCGCCACGCCGGCCGTCCTGCCGGGGCCGCTGGTTGCACCCCGCGCCTCGGCCGGTACGAGGGCGCGCGCGGGCGCGTCGAGCGCGTCCGCGGCGGCGGGCGCGGGCGTGGCCGCCGCGCTGCGGGCGCGGCTGCGGTTCAGCTGTGCGTCGGCCTCCGTCGTGAGCCTGTTCAGGCGCGCGGCGAGCCTGCATGGGTGCGCATGTGCAGTCAGCACATGTACCCTAGCGTAGAGATCGCCGCAGCAGGGCTTAACAGCTGGGTGAGTGCATGCCATGGGCTGCCTGCATTTGTTTGACGCTTATCTGCATCTTGAAGCAACGGCTGCCTGGGCGCTGCCATCATGCCACTGTGCTGTAAAATGTGCAGGACGCACCTCCCGTGTTTCGGCCATGACAGCTCAGTGCAAGGAAGTGCGCATCATGGTGTATGTATCATCATGCGCCATGCAAGTTTGCCTGAGCACATGAGCGGGGCATGTACGGGAGGGGCGCCAGCCCGCTCGCCTGGCAGCCTCGCTGCCGCTGCTGCTGCCGCGCGCCGCTGCGGCATGCGCGCGCGGCGCCCACGCCTGAGCTGGCTCGTCGGCGCCGCCTGCCGGGCCCCCGCCAGCCCCAGCGGCGGGCCGCAGCGCGCCGCCTGGCAAGGCCGCTGGAGCGGGCTGCGGCGCGCCAGCGCTGTGCTCAGACGTTGGGCGGCCGCCAGCGGCCCACGCGGCGGGCGAGGCACTGGGCCCGTCCGCTGGCACGCTCAGCGGCCCCTCCGCCGACGCCCTCCTGAGGCCCGCCGCCACCGCCGCTACAGCCGCCGCAGACGAGGCCGCCGCTGCAGCGCCGTATCCAGTAGAGAGGGCTGTGGGCATGGCGCCGCCGCCGGACAGAGGCGCGAGGCCTGGCCGGGCGCCGGCCAGGTCGGCGGACGCCTTGATGCGCCGCAGGGCCGCCGGTCCGCCGCCCAAACCCGACATGCGGCGCCGGCCGGCGCCGGCCTCATCAGCACCGCACGCCCCGTTGATCCTGCAAGCGCCCACCGCGTCAGGCCCTACCCTAACCCTCTTGCACCTCGGAACAAGCTGCAGCGGCGGGCGCACTTCTCCAGGTCCTCTGCGGAGAAGGCGCAGTCGGCCTCCTGGGCCTCCCGCCGCGCGTCCTCCGCCTCGGACTCCGCGGCCGGGCCGGGCGCGCCGTTCATGTCGAGGTGGCCGCCGCCGCCCGCCATGCGCACCTGCGCATCACGGCAGCGCTCGGTGTCATTCGCCATTTACCTCATGACAGAGGATAGGTGAGCTTTGACTCCTCTGTCGATGCTTTGGGTTGTTGATCAGATCAGGTCTGATATTGATTCTATGCAGTGCATGAGGCCCCTGGGTCTGCTTATATTTGTTAAAACAAAAGATCTGCAGCACTTGTAGCCACCTGTTCTATGCTGAACTGCGTACCAAGGTGCAGCAGATTATTGGTTGCCTGGCGGGTTTAATATCAGGCAAGGCGGGGCAACACATGCAACGTCGACCATGTACTGAAAGCTAAGTAAATGCATGCAGCGTGCTAAGAGGCAGGGGGTTCGCGTCTGTACCGGCGCATGCTTATAGTCCTCGGCCACAGCACGCGCGGCAGCGGCTACGTCCACCGCGGCGTCGGCCTGCATGGCCGATACAGGCAGTGTTTCGCACAGGGTGATGACAGGGTGGCAGCTAACGCATCATGAGGTAATTTAATGAAAAGAGCTTGAAATGACCTCCGCTCGCGGGGACCTGGCGACTTCTGTCTGACGTCATCTAGTAGTACCTGATTCTACAATCATACGGTCATAGACTGAGCGCTGCATGTTTCTGGAGGCAGGCGCGGTACTGAGGCACGAGCCCACTGACCGCGGGCACTGCCTGCGACGGGTTGCATGGCACGCCGGCTGCGGACGCGCCTGCAGCATGGCGAGCGCGCCGTTCAGGCGCTCCAGGGCGGCCACGTCATCCGGTAGCCGCACCGCGCGCTTCAGCGCGGGCAGCAGGGCCGCGGCGCGCAGCCGCACCGTCGGCGTCGCGTCCGCCGCCAGCTCCAGCGCGGGCGGCAGCAGGAAATCGATGCAAAACCTGTGGCGCACGGCGGGGCCGCAAGCGCGTGCGTTTGCAGCTGGTGATCAGTGCCGGGGCCATCAGGGAGCTGGTCCAGAGGATGGCGAATGATCCAGGGTCGCCGGAAGCCCTGCATGGACTTCGGCAGCTCCCGAAGGGGCCCTGAGGCCTGGTTCATGGTCGCACAGGTTGCCTGATGACCCGCACCGGGCGGCAAGACCGACACTTGTTGCTGTGTAACATGCACCAGTAGTTGCCCGCCAACACTCCTGTACATGAGATGATGGATAGGATCAGGGCATCTCCTTTATCTTGGCTATCCTGACTGCACCATGCGGAGCCACATGCAAAAGCATAAGTGTACGTCCCGCACCTAGCGCTGAAGTGCTGCAGAGCGGCGGCGCACGAGTCCACAAACACGGCGCGCCGCCAGCAGGAGCGGCCGCGCGCGAAGTCGCGCAGCAGCCGCGCCAGCAGCTCCGCGCGCTGCGCGGGCCGCCGCAGCGCACGCAGCAGCGCCGCGGCGGCCGCGGCGGCGGCCGCCTTGACGGGCGCGGCGCCGGCCGCCATCGCGCGCAGCGCCAGCGGCGCCGCGACGTCCAGCAGCTGGTCGGCGGTGAGCACCTGCGGCGGCCGCTGGTGGCCGGTCTGTCTGCATTGATGGGGTCAATTGGTCGCGTCTGACCCTCTGTCGGGTTCTTCAGTTGGTCAGCACCGACCATGCGTCAGGGTTGGCAAGCGCCCGCCATGCGTCCCGCCATCAAAAGAAGCAGCACGGCCGTGCTGGGGGCTGCCCATCTGCGCGCACTGCTCAAGTGGCTTTTGAATATTAGATGTAGAGCTCTGCAGGCGCCCGCATGCAGGCAGCAGGCAGCAGTGGAGGTAGCGCCGCGCGCACAGCGCTGATGGCGGCGCTTGCGCGACGCCTGGCATGCACCCAGCCGGCAGGAGGAAAAGCCGGCATCGCGCCCGCAGCACGGACGGCAGCGCTTGAATGACGCTGAGGTGCAGGCGCCAGTCGCGCTGCGCGCCCGCCTCCAGCGCCACCAGCGCCGCGAGCCACTCCCCGCCGCCGCCGCCCAGCGCTGCGCCGGACCCCGGCCCCGGCCCCGGCCCTGATCCGGGGGCGGCCGCCGCCGTCGCGGCCGCTGCCGCGACGTATGCCAGGGTCTGGCTCAGGTCTGCGGCTGCCGCGGCGCGCACCTCTGAGCTCGCGTCGCCCAGCAGCGCAAGCAGCGGCCTGAGCGCGCACCCGGCGAGCTGCTTGGCACCCTGTCGGGCCTGCTTGGATTCACGCATATACTTGCATGGGGTTCACCGGGCGCCCTGGAAGCTTGCTGTTCAAGAGTGCTGATAGAGACAGTCATCACTTTGCCAGGGGCCTGGGTCGCCCTCAAGCAGAGGCCGTCAACCACTCGCGCTGCCTGCGTATTGTTGCCCTCATACGTGTGTTTGCCAGCAGTTATAAGGCGAGCACCCACACGGAGTGCAGCGGACAAGGCACGGCAACAGCGGCGGGCCCACGCGCGCACCGCTTCAGGAACTGCGCGCAATGCTCGCTGCCGAGCTGCCGGGCGACGCCGCAGAGCGCGGCCGCCAGCGCGGCGCGCACCTCCGCCTCCGGGTCGCCCGCCAGTGCGGCCAGGGCTTCGTGCAGCTGCGCCGCATACCTGAGAGCGGCGCGCGCGGCTGCTCGGCAGGTTGTGCGAGGCATGCTGGAGGGCGCAAGCGGGCGCTGCACGGACACTCTTGTGCACGGAATTGTGCTTGGGTTAACTGGTTTTTCCTTTTTATTGGGTGGGGACGTTGTGGCGGAACAGCTTTCAGAGTGCATTGGGTCAACCAGGCTGCCGTACATATCCTACATATTATGGGTCAGGGCACTGTAAGTGCATGTAAGTGCATGTATTGACTCTACTGCCTTTTGACAGGCTGCAGAAGCTCCATGCGCGCATTTTATCACCCGCCACAGACGGTCCACGCCATGCTGCAAAACACGTGTCAGGGTTAGGGCTGGGTTGCAATATAGGCGCCGCGCCTGCGTGGGGTCGCAGCGCGCACGACCTCAGGCAGCGCGGCAGCGCAGGCGGCGCGGCAGCCGGCGCCCGGAGACGCTGCCAGCGCGCGGAAGGCTGCCAGGAACGGCCCCGTCTCTGCATCGCTGCTCGCGTCGCCAAGCGCCTACATGCGTGTAGCAGCTCTGTTCATGTCCCCAGGCAACCGGCGCATTGTAAACAGAGTTGCAGAGGTCACCCTATTGTCATTGCAAGCGCTGCGCACGGGGCGCCGGCAGGCAGCGACCGCCGGGATTCAGCCTGCATCGCGCAGAGCGCGGCCCCTACTCCTGGAAGCTGCCCGAGTTCGCAACCCAGACAACCATTGAGGCAGCAAATCACATAGGTCAGCGGCGGGCATGGCCGCAGAAAAAGCGCAGCGGCACCTTTGTCAGCAACGGGCCGAAGAGGAGCGCGAGCGCGCGCTGCGCGCCCGGGTCGGCCTCGCCGCCGGCGGCCGCCGCGCGCAGGCACGGCAGCGCGCGGCCGCGCCGCTCGCCGGGCGGCAGCAGCTCCAGCAGCTCGGCGAGCGCGCCCAGCGCTGCAGCGCGCACGCGCGCCTCCTCGTCACGCGCCAGCTGCCGGGAGAGTGAGGGCGCATCAGGCGCTCTGGCCCACTCTCAGCAGGGCTCCTGTGGAGCAGACGTGTGCAGCAAAGTGATGATGCAAGGCAAGAGTGTGCGCCCGGCAACCTTGGAGGCAATGCATGGCCTTGTTTGCTGGCCTTCGCTTGTGCACGTTGAAGTAACAGCAATGCCTCCTAGGCAGAGAGCGCACCTCGAGCGCCTCTGGCAGCAGCTCCTCTGCGGCGGCCGCGCGCCCGAGCGCGCGGGCTAGTGGTGGCAGCTGCCAGCACATGCAGATGCGCACCGCATAGTCCGTGTCCTGCAGCACGAGGAGCCTCAATGCTGTTTGAGCGGGGGGGGGAGGCAGCACTGCACTGCTGCTGGGAAGTTTGACGTCCTTGCAGGACATCATCCGCAATCTTTTGACAAGTTGACCGCAACAATTTGCAAGGCAGCGTTAGTCAGAGCTAGAAGCCACGCGCTCTCCAAACGATGGGCGGAACTGCATTGGCATATCACGCGCCTGGCACAGGGCTAGGCCCTTGGGCAGCAGCTGGACCGCCACATCCTCTCGAAGCAGCCGCGGCGCTGCCGCTCCCAGCAGCGCCGCGCACACCACGCGCGCCTGCCGCCGTCTCGGCCCGCCCCTCGTCAGAGGCCGGCATCTGCTCTGTGCCGGCGTCGCGCAAGTGCGGCCGCGGCACTGCCTCACCTCCTGCCGGCGCTGCATGGCCAGCGTGCCCAAGCACGCCCTGCGTGCACACGCACACGCCCTGCATGCTGGTGACACGCTGCGTGCTGGGTGTGAAGGAGCTGGGCCTCGGGGCGCCAGGGCTCCGCGCCTGGACGCTGGTCTCATGCGCCTGCGCCTTGCTGAGCGCGAGCGGCACGACGTGCCGCTCGACCACGCCGCGCTCGAGCTGGGGCGCCAGGGCCAGCAGCGCGCGCACCCACGCGTCCATGAGCTGCGGCGGCGCACACCCGGGGTGAGGGCGCCGTGTTCGAGCTGCCGCAAGTCCTCGCATGCGGCAGAGGAGCGCATGCGGATGGCATGAGGCAGCCCACGGACTCCCTGACGACGAAGTGCACCTTGCCAGGCGCACGACGAGGCTGTGAGCACAATGCTGGGGACCCGATTTGGAGCTCTCCGCAAGTGCGTCACCTCGTCGGGCTGGGGCCGGGTGATGGCGGCGAGCACGTGCGGCAGCAGCACCTCCGCAGCGTCGCCCGCGCTCAGCCTCCGCTCGGTGGCCACCGCTGCCAGCGCTGCCGCCAGCGCTGCCTGAGAGTGACGAGTCAACAGTGGGTTTGAGATAGGTGCATAGGGTGGGATCAGGGTTCCAACTCCGCCGCCAGCGCTGCCTGGCTCGGATGACTCACTGATGGAGTCTGAAGAGGTGCCTACAGCGTGGTAGAGTACTTGGGAGTGCAAAGCAGGCCCAGTAATGGCCGACTGTGGAAGTCAAGCTCCAGTGCCCCTCTGCACCGGTGCCCCACACCTGTCCCAACGGTCCGACACCACAAAGCAGCCCAGCATGTGCGGCAGAGCTTGCTCTGCCAGGATGCGCACGCGGGAGTGGGCCCACCTGCGCATCGGCCGCCATGCCGGCCAGCTGCGCCATCAGCGGCTCCAGCACAGCCGCGCAGGCCGGCCGTCCATGCTCGCGTATCAGCGCGGGCAGACTGCGCGCGCGCGAGCGCGTCATTCTCAGTGCAACGGCGGCGCTTGCTTCCTTAAGGCGCTCCGGGCGAGCCTCATACTGCTGGGCCAGGCGCGCGCGGGGCCGCGCCGCGCGCGTGCGCGCCTGTTGATGACGGCGCGCTGCTGCACGGGGCGGCCGCCCGCCAGCAGCGCGAGCGCGCGGTCCACGTCGCTCAGGTTCTCGGCGACCTGCCGCGCGGCGTGAAGCTCAGCTGCGCGCGGGCCTGATCTTCAAACCATGTGGCCGCGGCAGCCAGCGACAGTGCCCGCCACAGGATACTGCTCATTGCAGGCACCCATACGTCCTGTTGCAACAAAATGTGTTTGCTCATATTTTTCATATGCACTTGCGAGGCACTATGCATGGGCTCACTGTGCTGATGTGCACTTGCACCTTGTTTGCTGTCAGACCACACGCAAGCTACACAGTGCAGAGTTGAACATGTCTTGCCTGGCGCGCCTCATAAACAGCAACAATGGTTGTGCTTCTAAGTCCGGGCGAGAATAGAGCAGTGCTGCCTGTCAGCCTTGACAGAGTTGCAGCCTATTGCCCATAACCAAGCAGAAGGATAGTGCGGCAAAGCAGGCATAGCGACCACTGTGGACTGCGAGCGCACTAGGCTCGGTCCTCCTGGGCGGATGGCACTGCGAAGTACCGTTTGCGCCAGAAAGCGAAATAACAGCCACAAACTCTGTAGCGCTCTGCCTGACAAGCTGGGACACTGCAGAAGCTGTGAAGACACCGGGAGGACCTCACCGTGAGCCTGCGTATCTCGTCAGCGCGCTCCTGCGGGTCCACGCCCTCGTTTGCAGTCCACTCCTCCACCAGCGGGTCCTTCAGCAGCACGCCAGCGTCAGGTCCTGCCAGGGCCTGCATTCCGCCTGCCAGCGGGCGCCACACGGTCACGCTGAGCGCAAGCCCCGCAGCCCTGCCTTGGAACAATTCTAGGCTTGGGATGCCATCGCAGGTGCTAGCTCATGTTCGCAAGAGAAACGCAGGCCCGGCTTGTAACCTCTCTCCTAGGGCAAGGGTACCATATACAAGTTTGCTCTCTTTTCTTTGTCAACCTGAGCTCCTCTTGCAAGTGTGCGCCGACAGGTCTTGCAAACAGTGCGTGTCACTAGAGCGCTAAGGCCTTGCTCAACTGTGCAGGCGCACAGAGCGCAGCAGGCTTAGGACGCTGGAAGACCTGCCTATTGGTTGTGGCTTGAGCAGGACCAGCTCTGTGTGCTGACGCACTGGCAAGGCGTTGCCGGTTTGCAGACGCCAAGCGCGGGGCATCATGTCCACGCCGGCCAGGAAGGCGCGTACCCCGCGAGCTTTGAGCTTGCCTGAAACAAGGACTTGTCCTTGAACAACGAAGAAGGAATGCGAACTCCAATATGCAATCTTGCTATTGCGTGGTGCGCGGCCCTGCTCTGTTTATTGGTCAAGCGCGAAGGCACGCTGTGTGGTGTGCGCAGCGCCTCATGCGGGACTTCAAGCGCCTCCAGCAGGATCCGCCGCAGGGCGTGAACGCGTCGCCAAATGCAGACAACATCATGCTGTGGAACGCGGTCATCTTTGGGCCCGAAGACACTCCGTGGGATGGCGGTGAGCTGCTGTGTAGGCGTTATTCTCGCTGGTCTGGACGAGGAGACGAAGCTGAGCAGTTTGCCTGGTTGCAGGCACGTTCAGGCTCACGATTGAGTTTTCTGAGGAGTACCCGAACAAGGCGCCGGTGGTGAAGTTCAAGTCCAGCATGTTCCACCCCAACAGTGCGCCCAAAGTCCAACCTTGTCGTGTGTTCACTGTTGCAACACGTCAATTGCTGAGGGACCCCTTTGCCTGGCCCCATCGTCTCCTGCACGGGAGTGCCTCCCTGCAAGTGTGCCTCAGGCCTGTGTGAGTCTGTGTTTGTCCGTGTTCAGTCTATGCGGACGGCGGCATCTGCTTGGACATCCTGCAGAACCAGTGGAGCCCAATCTACGACGTCTCTGCCATACTGACTTCCATACAAGCACGCACCGCCTCACCACAGCTGACTTGAGCACCGTGTCTCGAGGCCGCTGTGCAGTGTTGTGGTGCTCACCTTTCCACGGCCAGCAGCTGCTGCAAGAGGCGCTGTGAGGCAGCTGCGAGGAACGAACTGCACGGCCAACAAGTTGCAAGCCCAGCTGTCACTGCAGGCAGGCCAGACATAATGACGGCCGTGTTTGGGGGCCCGCAGTCTCTGCTGTGCGACCCCAACCCGGCATCGCCTGCAAACTCGGAGGCCGCTCGCCTGTATGGGGAGAACAGGTGTGAGAGCGTGCCACTACATGCCGCCTCTGCCTCCTTTACCTGTCACTCGCAATGCGCACAGGTGTATAATTTGCAAGATGTAATTTTTGCGCCCACCTCTGGTGGGCGAACTCTGGCGCACGTCCCTGCCTGCTTGCGCCTTTATGTGCATTTGCGCTTCCCTGACGGCGTCGCGGCCCCTTGCTGGACTGGTGCTGCGGCCTCACCGCGGGCGGCAGGGTCGGTGACCTCTCAGGGGTCTGCATGCGCCCAGGCGCGAGTACAACCGGCGGGTGAAGGAGGTCGTGGAGGCGAGCTGGATGGACGCGGGCGCGCCGGCGCCGGCCGCGCCCGCGGCCGACAAGCCGGACAAGCCCGCCAAGGACCGGCCCGCCAAGGCCGCACCCGCCAAGTGAGCGCGGCGCCGCGCGGCCGGGCGCCAGCACGGCGCAGGCTGCTTGCTGGCGTGGGTGGCCGCCGGTGTCATGCACACCCTGCTGCTCTGGGCGGAGGCTAGCGGCCTGCGCAGGGGCACCGCTTGCCGTCGGCCCGCACTGCGGCACCTGCTCGGCGCACCGGCAGGGGGTGCCTTGCTCACGGTGGGGTGCCCCCCCTGCCAACATGGCCAGGCATGAGTCACATCTGCCCAGGGGCACATGCTGCTCCGGGCAATGCTGTTTCGCCGCAAGCCGCAAGCGGTCCCGTGTCTGGCAGGTGCTGACGTTTGTATCACCTGCCTGCCTTTCGGGCAAGAAGAGCATGAGCAAGCTCGGAGTGCATTCCCAGCATGGCGCTCAGCTACGTCGGGGGCGCATGCTGTGGGTTTGACCGCACTTACACAAGCTTGCGTGGCGGCCCGCGCGGCTCTGCTGCCGACATGCCTTCCGGGGGACAGGCCATCAACATTTGCCTTTCACCAACCCTCACCTAGACTCCCACACTCCGACTAAGGAACCAAATGGTCAGCCACAGTCAACACATGGTCAGATGGCACGGGGCCATAAAGAGACCCTCAACATGCCACACACTTCAGCGAAAGAAGCACATCTCTGCTTGCTTGGTGCCTGCTCCTCACAAAAGACCAGCCACAAAGCTCAGGCGCATTGACAGCCTGCGCACAAGGTTCCCCTCTGCACAAGCCAGAACGCACCGCATATGCACATGCAGGTTTCAAGTATATGCACGTCGAAGGAACCGCGGCCTGATACCAGCAAGCCCAACAACCTAAACGACTACTCCAACGTGCAGCCCCGTGCCCCTCCATCGCTGCCTACGCCGATGTCCTCCCCGTCTGCTAGGGCCTCGGCGGACGGCGCGAACGCTGCTGCGCCGCCGTACGCATCCTCCCGCTGCGCCGCCAGCTGAGCTCCATGCGCCGGCTCGGCCGCAATAGCCGCAGCGCCTGGCTCGCTGCCCGCGCTGTGGATGTGCGGCACGCCCACAGCATACCCCACGGGCAGGCCCGCCGGGGCAGCTCGCGAATCGTACCCCTGGCCAGGGTCAGGGTACGGCTCGGCGCCTGCGTAGCCGCCGAGGTGCGCCAGGCCCTGCTGCTGGCTTGCCAGCGCGGCCAGCATCCACTGCGTCGAGATGGCCTGGTCGTGCGCAGCGAGCGAGGCATCGGCGCCGCCCGGCTGCGGCGTGCCGCCCCAGCCGCCCCCGCGCACCGTGCCGTAGCCGTACACCGGCGGCGCCGGGCGCTCGGCCGGCGGCTGCGCCTGCAGCGGCTGCGGCGGCGGCTGCGGCGGCGGCGATGGCGGCGACGACGCCGGCGCCGGCCGCTGCGGCGAGGGCATGGCCAGGCCCATGCCGCGCACGCTGCGGATGGACTGCCGCGGCAGCCGGCCCAGCAGCGGGTACGGCTCGCCCGCCTGCGCCGGCGGCGGGGCACAGCATCGGGCGGCAGCCGGAGCTGAGTGGAGCGGCAGATCCGCATTGCGGAGCAGCCTTGTAGAAGAAAACCTTGCTGTGCAGACCTGGCACCTGTCTCATCAGGACAAGCAGGTGCAACAGGGCGGCGGCGCGCGACAGCGCAATTGCAGGCCCAGCTGCTGGAGCACGGTGCGAGGTGCGCGGCATGCCAGGTGGGCAGACGCCTGGCACCACCGCACATGTCCGTGCACCTTGGAACACGCATGACTCTTGCCTTCCTCTGGTGCGTGCAGCGAGGCTGCCCACGCCCTCGCCGTCAAGCAAGCGGTCGGGCAGCAAGAGCGCCCAGGCACAGCGGGACAGGCGGCACGCACGCTCGCACGCCAGCACAGCACCGGCACTGGCAAAGCGGGCCTGGGCGCAGCAGGCGGGGCAGCAGCGGCACCCAGCGAGCGCGCCCGCGCAGGGGCGCCCGTTGCGGGCGGCGCAGCGGGGCGCGCCTTGGCGGAGCAGGCGGGGCAGCGGCGGTGCCCAGCGCATGCGCTAGGGTATGTGGTAGGTTTAGGGTAGGGCACCGGTCACGGGGCGGCGCGGCGGGGCGCGCCTTGGCGCAGCAGGCGGGGCAGCGGAAATCGGGCGGCGCGACGTCCTCGTCGTCCTCGTCGTCGCCTGGCGCATCCAGGCCCACGCACTCCCAGTGGAACCAGTCGCTGCAGTAGTCGCACGCCAGCATCGGCCGGTCCGCGTTGTATGGCTGCCGGCACAGGCACCACAGCTTGCGCGCCTCCTGCGCGCGCGGCCCCGACCGGCGCACGCGTGTGAGCGAGCCTGCGCGCACTCAAAAGGAGGGTAGGGTAGGGTAGGGTAGGGTAGGGTAGAAAGGGTAGCGTCAGATGATGCACCGCGGCTTGCGCGCCGCCTGCGCGCGCGGCCCCGCACGTGTTCGGCAGGAGGCCTGGCCGCGTTCCGCGGCCGCCACACTCGGCGCAGGAGATGCGCTGCTCATGTTTCTATTAGTGTGGGATAGGTAACTTCCTACAGGCAGGGACCCTGGGCACGCGACGCCCGGCCTCGCGCGCCTGCAGCTTCGCAACATCGCGCCGCATGTCGGACGGCAGCCCCTCCGCCTCGGCCTCGAGCGCGCAGGCCGTCTGCAGCTTGGCCTCCAGGCTCGCCTCGCCGTCGCCCAGCGCCTGCGCGCGCGGCGCGGCGCGCTCGGCGCTCTGCCCTAGACCCAACCCTATCCTGCAACGCGGCGCGCCTCCGGCCCCAATGTATTCCTTCAAGGTGCGGACACGCCGCTCGCCAAGCTGTCACCGGCAACCACACACCGGAATTCCTGCTCACCAGGGCTGTGCACATGCCCGGGCGCATCTCTTGCGGCTTACACAACACACGAGGCTCAGCGCGCGGGTTTCGGCGAGGGGGAGCGGCGCCCGCACGCACCCCGAGCTCGCGGATGAGCCGCCGGCAGCGCTCGAGCCAGGCCAGCGCGGCGCTCACGCGCGCCGCGAACGGCGCGCCGACGACGTCGGCCTCCATGTCCACGCCCGCCGCCTCGCCCTCGCCCACCAGCTTCACCAGCGCGTCCGCTGCGCGCGCGCGCGGCGCGCGGCCGTCAGCGCACCGCGAGCGGCCATCCGACACAGGTGCGGCAGCAGGGCAGGCTGCCACGCCACCCGCGCCCGAGGCGCCTCCCTTTGTCGCACCCCCTTGCCTCCGCGCAAGCACACCTCCGTGGACAGTGGGCAGGTGGGGGGGCCGCTCGCGCGGCGGCGCCGGACGGGCGCAGGGTGCGCACCGGTCGGTCGGGCGCGCGCGGCCAGCGCCTGCCGCACGCGGCCGCGCCAGCGCTCCGAGCGCAGCGCGGTCAGCACGCGCCCCGCCAGCTCGCCGCAGTCCAGCTCCAGCGACAGCGCGCTCTTCGCCGCCTGGCTCAGCGCGGCCGCCGGCAGCCGGCGCGGCCCGGGCTCAGGGCCTGCGCCGTCGTCCACGCCGGGGCTGCTCGAAGGCGCGCCGGCCGCGCACGCGGCCTTGTGGCCGGTCACGAGCGCGGCCATGGCGCGCTGCCAGCGGTCGAAGCGCTCCAGCGCGGCCTGCAGCGCGGCCTGCTCCGGCACCACGCACGGCAGCTCTGCCGCCTCGCCGACCAGCGCCTCGAGCGTGCCGCGCTCGGGCCGCCTGCGCGCATGCGCGGCCGGGCTGGGCGCGCCGCGCGCCGCCCCGTCGCTGGGCGTGCAACCCCACAGGCGCGCAGTCACCTGGCAAGAAAGTTCTGTTCCGGAAAAAAAAAAGACGACATCCAACAAGCCGTGCAGCGGGCCAAGCGAGCGCGGGCCGGGCGCGGCGCGGGCGCGGGCGCGCGCCGCGTGCGGCGCGTGCGGCCCACGGCGGCGTCCAGCTGGTGCGGCTCGCCGCGCAGCGCGGCGCACAGCGGGCAGGCGTAGCGGCGCAGCGTGCGCGCGGTCGCCTGCGTCAGGCCCACGCAGCGTAGGTGGTACCACTCCGCGCACGCGTCGCACGAGATCATGGCCGTGTCCACATTATACGGCTGCTGGCAGACGCAGAACAGCTCGCGCTCGTTCTCCACGTAGTGCTCGCCGCCGGGGCCGTCCTCGCCGCCGGCGCCGCCCGGCTCGGCCGACGGCGGGTGCGAGCCGCCGGACGCGCGCGAGCCGCCGCGGGCGCGCTCGTCGGCGTCGCCGCCGGACGGCCCGCGCCGGCGGCTGCCGCGGCCCGCCTGGCGCCGCGCGTCGTCCGCGTCGGCGTCCGCGCGGCCCGAGGAGCGCGAGCTGCGCCCGCGCTTGCGACCCGCCGCCGGCCCGCGCTCCTCCAGCGGTGACGACGCGGCGGCCGGCGACCATGCGCGCGCGTCGTCGAGCGAGCCGGCGCCCGCGTTGGGCGAGCCGCTGTCCGCCGGATCGTGCGGCGCGGGCTCCGCGCCGGGGTTGACGCCGGGCCTAGGGTCGGAGTCGGGGCTGGCCGCCGCGTCGGCCAGCTGCGCCAGCTGCTCCAGCGCGGCGTCCAGGCTGGCCAGCAGCCAGGCCAGGCAGCGGCTGAGCTTCTGGCCGCTGTTGCGCTTGGCGAGCGCGCGGCGCGCCTTCTCCTGCCACGCCTCGCCGGCGGCCACCGCGGCCGCGACGCCCGGCTGCAGCGGCGACGCCAGCAGCAGGCCGCCCGCGCCGCCCAGCAGCTGCGCGAGCGCGCGAAAGGTCGGCCGCGCGCCTGCGCGCGCCCCGGGCCGGCCTCTCAGTCGCTCTGCTCAGGCCTTGGCGGCCAGCAGGCGCTGCGGCGGCCACCCCCCAGCAGCCGGCCCCAGGCCCCTGTCTGGTGCAGCGCGCCAGCCGTCGGCCACCCGGCAGCGCAGCCGCGCATGGCACGCTGCCCCGCTTGGGCAACGGACGCGCGCGAACAGGCAGGCCTGCGGCCCTGAGGAACAGGGTAGAGGGAAGGGTGGAGCCGCGGGGCCGCGCCTGGGCGCAGCGCGCGTGCGGCGGCGGCCTCCCAGGCCAGCGCCGCGTCCAGCGCGGCCGCCAGGCGCGGCAGGCCGGCCAGGCGCAGGCCTAGCGCGCGGCCGTGCCGCAGCAGCGCCTCCACCTCCGCCGCGCTCGTCTCCGCGGCGCCGCCCGCCTGCGCGCGTGCCCGCCATGTGGTAGGGTTAGATGTAGGGTTAGGAAGGGCGCGCGCGTGCCAGCCTGGTCCGCACCAACTGCACTGCGTCCCGCGGACACGACCGGTCGAGGCGCCGCGGCGGGCTGTCATCCCCTCTCATTAGGCTGTCAGCGAAAGAGCTGCAGTCATGCTGCAAGGTGTGCTCCCGAGACTGGAGCGGATCACAGGAGCGCAACAGCAGGCTGCTTTGGAGCGCGCGCCGAGCATAGCATGCACGCCGAGCGGCTGGCTGCGCCCCCCGTTGGTCCCTGTTTGACCGCCCGCTCGTGTTTGTGTCCTGTGGCAGCGGGGCGCGCGGGCGCGCCTTGCGCGCGCGCAGCATCGCCTCGGCGGCCGCCTCCCACGCGCGCCCGTCGGCCACCACACCGCGCAGCCGGCGCCCGAGCTCTGGGTCCGGCGCGAACGGCCCCTCCGCGTCCAGCGCGTCGCCCTCCGCCGCCAGCGCCGCGACCTGCAGGCGGCAGCTGATGCGTTGGGTCTAGGGTAGGATATAGGGTTTTACGCCCAAAAATTTAAAGCGCATGCATGCCACTGGACGGTAGGCGCATACTTCCGTGTTCTCCTCATGCAATCTGCAATGGTTTGAACCACAAAAGCGGTAGAGGCGTGAGTCTGCTCAGGGCTTGAACCCACCTCTGCGAGCGTCGGCGCGCGCAGCACGGGCGGCGGCAGCGCGCCGTGGCCCGCCTCGGCCTTGACGACCGGCGCATCGGCCGGCGCAGCCTCGCCCGCATCGCCTGGCTGCCCTGCCGCTCCGGTGGCCGCGGCGCCTGCCCCCAGAGCATCCAAGCTGCCCTCTGAAGCTCCGATGCTGCCCGGCACGCCCTCCGGGAATCCCGCCCCGCCAGCGCCGTCCGCAGAGCCGGCAGCATGCGCGGCCCCAGGGTCGCCAGTGCCTGCGCCAGGGTCTGCACCAGGGTCCGCGCCCGGACGCGCCACCATGCCCACCGCATCAGCAGACGCGCTGGCCGCTGGGCCGCCGCCGTCGTCGCACGCCGCGGCCACGTCGCCGCCGTCGCCGCCGCCGCAGGCGTCGACATCGTTGTCCATCAGCTCGCCGGGCGCCGGCGCCGGCGCACCCCCTGCCACCGCATCCGCCGCCGCGACGCCGTCGACGGCCATCGGCGATGCGCTGCGGTCGGCGGCGTGCCGCGGCGCGGCGGGCGGCGCCGGGCTCACGGGCGCCTTGCCGGCGGCGGTGGCGGCGTCGCGCGCGGCGGTGGCGGTGGCGGCCGCGGCGGCCGCGGCGGGCGCGCCGGCGGCCAGGGCCTCGAGCGCCTCGCGTGCACGCGCGGCCCAGCGCAGCGCGGCCGCCGCGGCCTGCGCGCGCGGCAGCTCGGGCGGCGCCACCGGCAGCGCGCCGCCGCGCTCCACCAGCGCCTGTGCGGCGCACCCAGGTCAGAGAGGCCCGCCATGACACCCCCATCATCTGCGTGCGGGTCTCCAGTAAGATCGCCCCCATGAGGCTGGACCGCCGGCCGCAAGCAGCGCAAGGCCGTAGCCCTGTGGTGCAGCAGGGTCGGCGGTCGCGAGCCTTCGAGATGCGTGCGATGGGCGCGAGGAGCGCCAGCTCGGCACCGCATGTCACTGGCGCCACCATGCTACCAGGGGTGTGTGCTCCAACGGAGCCGATTTTTGCTGCCACCACTCGTTGCTATTCAGCTGGGGCTCAGGACGAGCGCTGCGCCCGGTGCGACGCCCGGTGGCTGCGCACCTGCAGCGCATCGGCGCGCGCGGCCGCGTCGGCGCGCGCCATCGCGGCGCGCGCGTCCGCGCCCCAGGCGGCCGCAGCGTCGCGCGCGGCGCGCAGCGCGTCGGCCTCCGGCAGCGCGACCACCGCCGCCTCGTCGTATTCCTCCAGCATCTCCTCAACCTGGGAACAGGGTTAGGGTTAGGCTTGGCACCATCGGTCACAGCCACGCCGGCGCGCTCAACGTACTGGGCTGGGCAGGCCTGTAGGGGCGCGGGCGGGACGGTGGGACGGCGGGACGGCGCGCATATTGGCAATGCAGCCAGCGAGCTGCACCGGCCAGTGCCTCGCAACTTCGACCACTTTCGGAGAAGCAGTCAAGCCAGCGCAGCCTAGACGGCGCCGCGCGCGCCTGCTCGAAGGGCAGGCGCGCGGGCGGCTGCCCGGACGGCCCGGCGGGCACGGTGGCGGCGCGCGCGGCGCGCGCCCATGCTCGCGCGGCCGCCAGCGCCGCATTCGCCTGCGTCAGCCGCTCCAGGCGCATGTTGAGCTTGGCACCGTCCGCCGCGAGCGCCGCCAGTTCGCCTAGCTGCTTCGCCGGCGGCGGCCGCGGCGGCCGCCCATCCGGCCGGCCGGCCGCGTCGCGGGCCGCGGCGGCCGCCGCGGCGCCTGCAGCGCTCCGGTCCGCGCCGGCGGCCCCCTCCGCCGCGGCGTTGGTGCCCGACACAGCCGCGGCCGCTGCAGGCGGCTCGGCGGCGGTGCCCGCCGCCGCCGGGGGCACCGCCGCGGGGTTGGGCGCCGCGGGCGCCGCGCGCGGGTCATCCAGGTCGCCGAAAAATTCGCTTGCGCGCGCGGCCCAGGCGGCCGCGGCCTCGATGCGCGCGCGCAGCGCGCCGGCCTGCGGCGTGCCGCCCGCGCCCACCGCGTCCGCGTCGGCCAGCAGCTCGTGCAGCGCGCCCAGCGTCTGCTTGTTGCCCATGGCCTGCGCGCACAGAACTCACCCAAAATTCATTCGTCACTTTCATCACTCGTCGCTGTGCGAGCCAGCAGGTCATGGCGCGGGCAGCATCCGCACGTTGCCCGCTGCGCCGGCCTGCGCGCGCGCGCCCCTGCTTCCAGGCGCGCGGGGGGCTGATGCACAGGTATAGGGTAGGTTAGCGCTTCCCTAACTTGGAATGCAGCCGCCCGCGCGCCTCCCCCATGCCCCGCAGCAGCGCCCGTGCCCGACGCCTCCTGCTTGGCCTCGTGTGAAGCGCCTCCCGAAACTGCTGAGCAGCATGGAAGCGGCGGCGATGCACGCGCGCGGCGAGGGGCTGCGTGCGGGGCCGGGGGGCCGGCGGCGCGCCTTGCGCGCGGCCTCCTCCCACTCGCGGCGGCGGATCTCGGACCGCAGCTCGTCCACCTGCGGCAGCGCCGCGCCCAGGCGCAGGCCCGCGTGCAGCAGCTCGCGCAGGCGCTTGAGCGGCACGCGCTGCGCGGCCAGCGCGAGCGCGCGCTCGCGCCACTCGCGCGCGCGCGCCAGCAGCCTGCGCGCCGCGGCCCGCGCGGCCCCGCTCGCGGCGCCGCGTCGTCATGGGCGCGACGCTGAGACCCTCACAAACCCCGGCGGCTGCCCCCACAGTGCTACAGGCGACATGCCAGGGCCTCATCCTTCGCCCCTGCCCGCTCAAGCCAGGCGCGGCACGCACGGGCAGCGCGTCAGCGGCCTCTGCAGCGCAGGCCTCCCGCCCGCGCGCGCGCAAGCCGGGAGGACGGCTCAGCGCTGGGTGGGGGCAGGGGGCCTGGGCGGGCGCGCACGCGCGCAGCGGCTCCAGCTCGGGCACGACGCCCGGCAGCTCGTCCGCGCCCGCCTCCAGCGCCTCCAGCTCGGCCAGCTCGGGCCGGCCCTGCGCCAGCTCCACCGCGCGCGCCTGCGCGGTGCCGCCCGCGACATCGTGCCACGCAGCACGGCTGCGAACTGGCGGCGTTGCGCGCGCGCTGCTGCCCGACAGCGCCGCGCGCCGGCGCCGACGCCCGGCGGCTTGGCCGACAGGCGCGAAGACCCTGGCTGCCGACACGGCGGCACACGGGGGCGCCCTTGCGCCGGCAGACATACAAGGCTGCGATGAGGAGGCAGGAGCCTAGGAACGCATGAGCCAGCACAAAAGTGTCTTTGCACGTGAAGCAATTACACACAACACCACACGGCCTGCAGCTCGGGCCGGGCGCGCGGCGCGCAGGCGGGGCGGGCGCACATGGAAGGCGTCCAGCTGCGCGAGCGCGGCCGCCAGCGGCTCCAGCTCGGGCGCGCTGACGCGCAGCGCGCGCGCCTGGCCAACCAGCGCGCGCAGCGTGTCGCGCGTGACCACCGGCGGCCGCAGCTCCGCCGCCGCCTGCGCGCGCGCGCCGTCAGCGTCTGCAGCGTCCGCTTGCAGCGTCCTGGCACGCTGCAGAGCCGGGCCAGGCACGCGCACGCTGCGTGCGCAGGCAGCGGCATCCGTCCGCGAGTCGGGCAGGGCTGCGCGGGGGCGGGACGCGCCTGCGCGGCGGCGGAGGCAGCGGGCGGGCGGCGGTGGCGCGCGCCGCTGGCGTCGCGCGCGGGCAGCGATGCGCGGATGGCCTCCACCAGCTTGCGCGCGGCCGCCACGCGCTCGCGCATCGGCTGCGCCGCTCGGCGCAGAGCGGGGTAAGGGCTGCCGATCCTATTCCACCCCAACCCAATCATGCGAGCCTCGCGAGGTGACCCTGCCATGATACGGTGCCCCCTTGCCCCGCGGCCGCACCGCCCCGGCGAGCTCGCCGCACGCACCACAGGCTGCGACACGCAGCGCGTACCCGCGACAACGTCTGCACTGGTCATCAGATTGTGGAGCGTCTACTGAATGTGCACTCCTTCCCTTACATAGCACCGAAAACGCGGTGCCAAAGTGACGACGTCATGGCTGCATGGCTCCCCGCAAGCAAGCCCGCACGGGCCGGCGTCCGGCGCGCGCGCGCGCGCCTTGGCCTCCGGCAGCGCGACATGGATGCGCGACGCCTCTGCCGCCAGGCTCTCCAAGGCCTTGAGGTCCGCGAGTGCGCCATCCTCGCGCGTAGGATCGAGCGCAGCCGCCTTCTCGCGCCACACGCGCGCCGCCGCGCACCTGCACGCCCAGACTCTAGGGTTTTTGGCCGCGCCGGTCAGGCAGGGCGGCCCGGGAGAGGCCTGCTGGGCACGGCGCTACGGGAGCGCGGCCGCAGCTCCGGATGTGACTTCTTTGCAGACGTCCATGAGCGGACACGGCCAGCAAGATCGGCAGCAACCCGCGAAGCGGGCACGACCCGCGAAGCCGGCCGGTCCAATACGGCGGGCCAGGCGCGCGCGCGCACCCGTCGCGCAGCTTGCTGTAGCCGGAAACGTACACCGGCGGCGGCTCCCAGGCGACCACCGGCTCCAGCGCCTCCAGCGTCGGCTTGTTGCGCAGGAAGCCGTTCACCTGCCGGCCGCGCCCCCTGCTTGGCGCCAGCCCATTGAACCAGGACGGGCGCATCCACCAGCATGCTTGCGCACGTAGCGCGAGGACGCCGCGGACCCCGCAGGCGCCGGGCCGCCTACCGTTTCTGCAGAGCCAGAAAACCCCAGGTGACCCCAGGAAACCCCAGGAAAACCCACAACCAGCACGACCGCCGCGCAGGCGGCGGGCGCCCAGGGCCGCGCACCTGGCCAACCCAGGCCTTGGCGGCGCGCAGGCGGTCGAGCAGCTCCGGCACGCCGGCCGCCAGGTCGGCGGTGCCCCACAGGAACTGGTCGCCGCCCGCGATCAGCGCGTCCAGCTCGGCCACCTTGGCGCCGCCGGCCTCCAACAGCGCCGCGCCGCGCACGCGCCACTCGCTGCGCGCGCGCCGCCGCGCGCCCCGGCCTGCTCAGCGCGACGCGGGGACGCTGCGGGCGGCTGGTGGGATGTCGCTGGGCGTGCCGGCTCGCGCGGTGCGCACACAGCTGCCTCGCTGTGCCTCGCGGCGCCCTGCCAGAACAGGCGCTGCTGTGGGGTGCGCCCCCTCCCGCTCTTCGACAGCAAAACATGCATGCTGTGACAAGCTGGTTCTCAGGGAGGGGGGAAGGGCGGGATGTAGTGCAGGAGAAGGAATGTGCAAAACTGATGCCGAGCTGCGGGACGCACGTGTGCTCGGCGCGCAGCTGCTCCAGCCAGCGCTCCACATCGGCGGCGGCCTCCGCAGCAGGCGTCGCCCGTGGCTGCTCGGCCGCCAGGAGCGGGTCCGGGGTCGGGGTGCCCGCCGCGGCGCCGTCCGCGCCCGCCGTCCTCCCGGCGCCCGCCGCAGCAGCCGCGGGTGACGCATCACGCGACGCAGTGGCAGCCTCCGCCTCGGCGTGACTGGCCAGCTCTGCAGCGCAGCAACAGCCGCTGCAGCAATCAACAAACACAATGCAGTGCATGGGCGTGGATTGTGCTGCTACACGGGCATGCATGCAAAATTTTACTCCCAAAATACATATGCCCTGACCCTATCCTGTCCTTACACCCCGCCCCTACACCCTAAGCGGTCCTGAGTCAAACGCACCGGCGAGCGCGGAGAAGGCGTCCAGCGCGGCCAGCTCGCCCTCGGCCAGCGCGGCCTCGGCCTCGCGCTCCTCGCGCTCGCGCATGGCCGCGCGCGTCAGCCGCCCCGCCGCCACCCGCCGCTCGAACGACCTGCGCAGCGAGCGCCGCAGGCTCGCGCGCCCGCTTGGCGCCCTGTCAACATTGACTCCAGCGTTGTGCCGCGCGGGCAGCGTCAGTGACCACGCTGTGCAGCTCTGTGGACTGATCGACCCAGCGCACCCAGGGGCACTCGAGCTGTGCATCAGCACCAGAAACGCCGCACCCTATAAATCGGGCTTTTCAAGTTAATAGTAGACGCCCACGACCCTGTGACAGCAGGCTCTGAGCACGGCATGGGCGCCAGGGCGCACTTGCGCCCAGCCTTGCCGGCCTTGGCCGCCTTGGCCGTGAGCGGCGGCTTCTCCTCCGGCGCCGGCGAGGGCGCCGCGGCGTCTGCGGGCGGCGCGCGCGGCGCGCCGCCGTCCCCGCGCGCCGGCCCCGCGCCCCCCGTGCGCGCTTCGCCGTCCGCGCCCGCCGCCTCCGGCTTGGCCGGCGCGGCCGCGGCGGCCGGTGGTGCGTCCGCCGCGGCTGCCTCCAGCTCCGCCTCGAAGCCTGCCGGGGCGGCGCCCGGCGTCGGCGTCGCCGCAGCCGACCGCCGGCTGCACAGGCCCTTACTGCATGGCGTGGAGTCATGCGCACCTCACGGCAGCCGCACGGCAGAGGCTGGACCAGCACCTGGCCATGCGCGTCGCTGAGGCGCACCCCACACCCTGCACCCGACCCGCGTGCATGGCCGCTGGCGGCGCCGGGGCCTGCCCCGACACGGGCATCGCGTCACGCTTGCCGCCACGGCCCCGGCGCCCGCACGCCGCGCGCGCGTCCGGCCCGCTCGGCGCGCCACGCCATGACCACAAATTTAGGGTTAGGGCTCAGGTTTAGGTCCTTGAGTTGGGGCTCAGGTCCGCGCCTGCCGGCACGCGCGCGGCCGCGTCGGCCGCCAGCGCGTCCAGCTCGCCGAGCGCGTGGCGGAAGGCTAGGCGCCAGCGCGGCGGCGGGCACTCGCACAGCGTGGCCGCGTGGCGCAGGCACGTGCGGCGGCCGGGGCAGCAGTCGCACTCCACCGCCGCCAGGTGCACGTACTGGCGGCAGATCGCGCACTCCGCGTCCTCGCCCACGCCCGGCGCCATGCCCACCGCCTGCTCCACGCGGCGCGAGCGGCGGCAGCCTGCGGCCGGGAGCAAAGTGGGGCTCAGACCCTGCGGCCGGGAGCAGGTAAAGACTGCGACTTGACAACAAGGGATCAATGCACGGCGTGGCCCAGACTCCGCCAGGCGGAGCGCCCAGCAGCACGCATGGGCTAAGGCCGAGATGCGCCCGAGTGGCCGCGGCACAGCCCACACGCAGACTGCTTCCCCTGAGCCCGCACGGCCGGCAGGCCGTCGCCGCTGCCGAGCGGCGCACGCAGCTGCATGCCAGCGCACACAGCGAGCTAGAGACCTGGAAACCTGTGTGTAGATCGGCCGAAAGAACAGACAATTGTCTATGAGAGCAGGTCAAGCTGGGACCACAGGACCCAGCCGCTTGCAGGTGAGGCTGCCGTGGGCACGACGGCATGAGTGATGGCTGACAGCAGGTGAGCCTGGAACCAAGGGACGCTGCAGGGCCGGGGCAAGGCTGCTGGTGAGGCCGCGCACCCTGGGACCACAGGCGGCAGCGCCACTCGCGCTCCTCGGCCGCGAGCCGCCGCAGCTCCGCCGCGGCCCAGTACGACGCGACCGGGCTCGTCTCCTCATTGGCCACCTGGCGGGGGCACACGCCGGCGCTCGCCACGGGCCCTGCTCCAGCCACAGCAAGCGCGCGAACGCCGCCCCCGCAGTTTTTGCGCCCTGGAACAGAGGGGCGCACGCAAGGTCCGGCTGCGGACTCTGACCCTCAGACCTCAGGCACCCATGCATCTGGAGCACTCGCACAGCAGCCAACAAGGACTGGGATGTCTGTGAGGAAAGGCGCCCAGGGGGCGCGCCTTGAGCACCAGCCACTCGTAGCAGAGCAGCGAGGGCTTGCGGTGCGCGCGGTAGCGCGCGCAGCCCGCCGCGCCGAAGCGCAGCCAGTCGGCCGGCGCGAAGTTGACCGCCTCCGCGCAGTTGAGGCCCAGGTTGACGCCGCCGTGGTACGCGCCCGGGAACGTCACCACAAACTCGCCCTCCTCCTGCGGCGCGCCGGTGGAAAGGACTCATCCAGCAGACACAGCGAGCCTTGTGTCGGCCCATCAAGGGGGAAGAAGGCTGCCTGCACCGGGGTCGGGCCCTGGACGAGCGCGCGCCGGCCGCGCGCATGCCCCCGCCTCGGCCGCGCCGCGCCAAGGCGCGGTGCCGGTGCATCTACAGGGTATTTAAGGGGTCTCTGCAGGCCCACGCAGCACAAGCGCCGGCACACGCGCGCGGCGCGCGCGGCAGGTTGCAGCAGCGCGCTCGCGACGGCGAGCACCCGGACGCGGCGCGGGGACGCGGCGATGGGCTGCCGCCGGGCCGCCCGCGCCGACGGGGCACGGCGGCGCGCTGTGCTTGGAGGCTGGGGCGCGGCGCGCGCCTGCAGCACGCCGTAGACGGGCACGCCGCGGCGGCGCAGCGCGGCCGGCGACAGCATGGCGACCAGGTGGAAGAGGAGGTCGGGGTGGCGCTCAAACTGCTCCGGCAGCTCCTCGCGGAAGGCGGCCTCGAACGCGGCCGCCGCGCCGGCCGGCACGCCGTACCAGCGCTTGGGCTCGCCCCAGTGGTGGTAGTTGACTGCGCAGCGGGGGGCGCGAGGGCGTGGCTCAGCTGCTGCTGCGCTCCGCACCAACGATGCCTTGGCTGACCTGCATCCCTAGGAAAGCGCGGGCGGTGCGCTGGCGGGCACGGCAAGCCAGCGCTGCGCTCGCCCCGACGGCGACCAGCTGTTTGGCATGTCACGCCGGAGGCTGCTGGCAGCCCGTGCGCCATTGTGCGGGGTGGCGGCGGCAACGCATGAGCATGCGTCACCAATCGGATGCCACGCATCGCCGCCCGCAGCGCGGGGCCTCGCGACGAACACACCATGCCGCGTCACGAGATGCAGCGCATGCGTGGCGGCCTCTGCAAGCGACCCCACTGCAAAATAACCACCCACATGCTGCAGGTGCCCATGCGGCAGGGAGGGCGCGCACTCGAGTAGAACATGTGGTCCTCGATGTGCCACGCGAAGGACGAGAAGAGCATGCCGATGTACAGCCACGGCGTCTGCGCGCGCGTGCGCAGGTGCACACAGCCTGTCAGCCGCGAAACTTGCTCGCCGGACCACTGCATGCGCTGCAACTATGCGGCGCCCCGGGAAGAGGCGTGCTCGCGCTCGGAGTCGCGGGCGCCAGGACGAGGGCGCCCTGGATGGCGGCAGCCGGAGGGAACAGCCGGAGGGGACAGCGGGGTTACAGGCGGAGGGGAGCCCACCGTGACGCCGGGCACGCTGTCGCCCAGGTGGCGCAGCAGGCTGCCGTGGTCGCCGGCGCGGCCGGGCAGGTTGTTCAGGTTCCAGGGCGCGTCCGCGTACGGGCTGTCTGCCAGGCGGCCGCCGCGGGTCGGGAACCCTGACCCTAGCGCGCGCGTGTCCAGGTCGGCGCCATATAGCACCTCCACCGGCTCCTCGCCCTCCTCGACGATCTCCCAGAAGGCCGCCTCGGCCGCCTGCCACGTCGCCTGCGCGCTCGCGCGCCTGGCCGGTCAGTGCACCGGCCTGCCCAGGCCTGCCTGCTGGCGCATGCATGCGCTGTGTGGCGTAATGCGTCCTCCTAGAAACGAAACACGAAAATAACCACTTTTGTGGTCCACTACTTTTTGTAACTCTTTGTGAAGCTTGCAAACCCTTCACCCTCACCCTTGGCAGGCCACAAACGACCTGCGAGCTCTCGCTGCGCAGCTCGCTCGCTCGCCGCCCGCTTGTCAAATAGCTCCCAGAGCCCACCTGCTACGCCGAGGCTTCCCTGACGAAGCAGATACCGCAGGCAATGCGGCCTGCCTGCCGCACACAATTTGGACCTGCTTGCGCCCCAGCCCGCACCATCGCAGCAAGTGAGCGAGCACAGCGTTGCAGGTAGACAAGCTGCTAAATACATGCCCAGCCAACCGGCGCCCGCACGCGCAGTCAGCCTCACACAGCCCTGCCTGGGCCAGCAAGCGGGTGGCTGCGAGCCAGGCCACTGCTGCCTCCTGTGGCGTCCCGACTGTTGTTGGGCTGCATCACATAACTGCCGGCCGTGCAAGGCTCGGCGCGCGGCGCAGTCTGGCCGCACATTCCAGAGCACGACATCCAACTTGCCCTGTGTAGCGTCCCTGCCCCGCTCCTCCCCCGCCGGGCAGTTCCCAGCAACACAAACAGCAAAAGCACAGGCGGGCTGGAAAGCGCCCACTGGGCATGACGGAGAAGGGCGCAGAAAAACAGCAGACACAGAATAGCGCGTGCTCGACCCGCACAGCAGCGCACAGGGTCCTCGCGCAGCACAGCTCTCAAGAGGCCCAAGTGGCACCGGTCACAGGCAGGGGCCCCCGCCCCGGGCCGCGAGGGGCAAAAGCGCGATGCGCTCCTGCGCCGCACCCAAGTGCGCGCAGCGCCGCGCTGCGGCAGCAGGCGCGGGCGGCAGGCAGGGCCGCAGGGCGTGCGCGCAGCGCAGGGCCCCGCCTGGTTGGCGGCGCGGCGCACCTTGCGCGCCGCGCTCTCGCTGCCGAACGTGTTGACCTTGAAGTCGTTCGCAATGCGCTCAAAGTCGGCGAGCGAGCACTCCTGCCCCTCCCTGAAGGCGCCGGAGGCCGCATCCGCGGCGCGGCACAGCGGGCAGACCCACTCGCCCTCCGGCACCGCATCCAGCGGCGGCGTCAGGCAGAAGAGGTGGCACCCGCGGTCGCAGTGGTCGCACAGGATGATCTGGTCCTCATGGTGCCCGCCGCCGCACAGCTCGCAGAGCAGCTCGAAGATGTTGTCCGGCACGCGGATCCTGTCCGCGCCATTCGCGGTCGCCTTTGCCTGCGCGCGCGCCGGGCGGCCTCGAGGCGCTGCGCGCGTGCCAGGGCCAGCCGGCGCGGCCCGGGCAGGTAGGCCGCGGCGCGCACCGGCGCGGCATCCCCGGTCTTGGCGCGCTTGCGTGGCGGCTCCGCGCCCGCCGCGCCCCGCGCGCCGCCCATCAGCGCGCCCAGTATCTCCGCAGCCTCCGCCGCGTCGTCCGCCGCCGCGAGCATCGCGTCGAAGCGCACCTGGCCCGCGTCGCGGCGCTGCGCGCCGGGCGCGGGCGGCGCGGCCAGCGCGGCGCCCGCGCCGCGCGGCCCGGCGCAGTGCTCCTCGTACGCCAGCAGGTGCTTCAGGTAGGCCTGGCGCAGCGTGCTGGCTGCGCCGTTGCGGTCCGTGAACTGCGCGCGCGTGGGGCCACATAAGCGGGCGCCAGGCAGCGCGCCGGGCGCGGGCGGGGCAGCGGCCGGGCGCCGCGCCTGCATAATCCGGCACACGTCGCGCCAGGCGCGGTCCTCGGTCGCCTTGTTGTAGCCCCCGCGGCGCATGACCAGGCGATACAGCTGCGCGAGGTCCACCTCCTGGCCGGCCAGCACAGGGTTGCGCCGCGGCGGGCGGCCCTTGGCCTGCGCCCAGGCCTGGTAGCTCCGGGCGAAGGCCTCGCTCTCAGCCTTGCAGCCAGCGCGCAGCTGCAGCTCGTGCACCGACTGGATGCGTGTCTTGAAGCGGAAGGCCTTCCTGTCAATGGCGCAGGGCGGCCTCCAGCCGCTGGGCGGCACCACCTGGGGGCCGCGCTGCGCCGGTCAGGGCCGGGGCGGCCAGCTGGGGCACGCTGCTGCAGCTCAGGGCAGGCCTGGCTCGCCAGGCCAGCTCTTGGGAGCAGCATGTCCCGCCAGTGCCCAGCCCGCCCCTGCAGGGGCTCCCGCACCTTGCAGATGCCATATGGCTCGGCAGTGTGGCGGATGCTGGCCAGGTACGCCAGCGGGTCCGCCCACTGCGCCTCCGTCGGCCTGAAGACGGGCGCCTGAGGCAAATCCATACTCGCGACGTCACACACAGCAGCCCGGCTGCCTGGCATTGTGCTGTGCCATCGTAACCAGCGACGGGCTTGCGTACAGGCGCAAGCGGCTGATCGCCTCGACCGATTTAATGCCGAGCTGAGGCATTGCTCTCCTGTTTGGGCCCTGCAGCAGGGTTTTCGTATGCTTAGAGCAGCGACCAAGTTGGGGGCCGATCAAGCGCCGCTATGGTCTAGCAGAGCGCCAGGCTGCCGCCAGACGACGATGTCCCTGGCCACAAGCTTCTCATCCAAGTTTCCCTCGCCCGCGCACTGGGACAAGAGCAGCAACGGGCGCAGCAACAGCCGCTGGCTGGAGGTCGCAGACGTCCGCGTCAAGTACGTAGGTACGTCCTGCGCTGCTGTTGCAAGTCAGCTGCACGTCCAGCGCTTAGCTTTTGTTTTGGGCAGCGCGTCACGTATGCAGGTCAGTCACAGGAGCCGATGGACGCGCAGTATCCGTGCTGCCTCTGCTGCATCAGCATCAGAGGACAGATCTGATCTGCAACCGGGGCAGATGCACCGTGCTGCAGCAGCTGCACGCGTTGCGCTCAGCAGGCGACAACGGGAGCTCATGCGCAGGCCCCGGCACGGAGGACAAGGACGCGGCGAGCGTGCGCGCTGACACGCCGGTGCCGCCCGACTGCGGCGTGTACTATTTCGAGGTGACGGTCATCAACCCCGGCAGGGAGTGCTTCATCGGTGCGCGCCCCGCTGCCGCACAGCGCCGCGCACTTCACCGCTGCCTGGACGTACCAGCCGAGTGTGTTCCGCAGTGCTGCCGTGGCCTTAAGCACAGGGCCCTGACCCGTGCCCTCTGCTCCGACCACCTCTGTCCTGGCGCACGGGGCCGCTCGGACGGCGCGCTCGCGCGGCGCAGGCATTGGGTTTGCCACGTCGGAGGTGCAGATGGACCGGCTCCCCGGCTGGGACAACCACAGCTACGGCTACCACGGCGACGACGGCTGCGCGTTCAAAGGCTCCGGCAAGGGCAACGCGTACGGGCCGACGTTCAGCACGGGTGCGCCAGCGTTAGGGCCTGGACCCCATCTTGCCGGCCCGCCCCGCTTCGCAAACTGCCTCACTCGCGCCAGACACCAGCGCGGCCGCTGCCGCCGCGCGGGCGAGCGCGCGCGCCGCGCACGCGCCCCACGCGCTGCAGCGGCGGCGGCGCGGCGCGCAGGCGACGTGATCGGCGTGCTGTTCAACCGCGTGGAGCGCTGCATCAGCTTCCTGAAGAACGGCATCGACCTGGGCGTCGCGTTCGGCGACGTGCCGCTCGAGGAGCGCCTGTACCCGTGCGTCGGCATGCGCACGCCGGAGGAGGAGGCGCGGCCTCCGCCGCGCCTGCCTGATGCGCGAACGCGTCTGCGCCGCACGCCGCTCCCCGACATCCGCATGCCAGCCACTGCCTCATGCACAGCCTACGTCCGCGCGGCAGTGTGCCGGACCGCTCGCTTGCCCTGGTGTATGTTGGAGGCTGAGGCGCTGCACAGCAGGGCGCGTCACCCTCTGCTTGCCAGCCAAATTCCAGGGACTGGGCCCAGCCGCACCGGTCTTCTGTTGTATTGCCCGCGTCAGCAGGTGTCGTGCCGCAGGTGGAGGCCAACTTTGGCGCCACGCCCTTCGTGGGCGACTTCACCGGGCTGCTGGCGGAGTGCAAGGAGCGGCTGCGCGAGCGCGTGCTGGCACCGCCGCTGCCGCGCCGCGGCAAGGTGCGCGTGCCGGGGGGGCGAGGCGTGCCCTCGCGTGCCGGCTGGCCGCGGCTCCGGATGCTGGCGTCCTGGGCGCTCATACGATGCCGGGGTCACGTGTTGTGGTTACGCACATCGCTGAGCGGGTGGAAAGGGCAGCGCGTCACCGCTGGTGTGCGCCGTCTGCCCGCCGGCGGGGCACCCAGCATGAGCGGCGCCCACGCCCTCTCTGACCTCGCCATTGCGCTGCCGCAGACCCTAACCCCTGCCCCGCCGCGCAGGCTGGGAACCTGCTGGGCGAGCTGGTGTTCGGGTACCTGCAGCACCACGGCCACTGGGACACGGCCGCGGCCGTCGCGCGCGACGTGCTCTGCGGCGCGGTCAGCGTGTCGGCGGCCGACGTCGCGGACGCGCGCAGGCGCGCGCGGACGCGCACGCCTCGCACGCCGCGCCGCCCAGTGCCGCCGCGGCGCTCGCGCGCCTGCGAGAGTAAACAGTCCCTACGTTGGAAGCGTTGCGCTTGGCAGGCAAGGAGACAGAGCGCGGCGTCGTCGTTGGCCAAGTGCTGAAAGCATGCGTGTAAAGTGTGCATGCTGCGTGTGGGGCGCGCAGGCGGCAGGCGGCCGCGGAGGCAGCCGCGGCGGGGCGCGTGGAGGAGGCGGTGGCCGCGGCGGAGGCGCTGGCGCCCGGCGCGCTGGCCGCGCAGCCGGCGGTGCTCTTCCGGCTGCAGTGCCAGCGCTTTCTGGAGCTGGTACGGCGCGCGCCCGGGGGGACGCGGACCCCCTCCGCTGCTGCCCCACATGCCGATGTCCGGGCGCTGCCAGCGAGCGGTTTCATGGCATGGCATGGGTTCCTGCAAGACGTGTGTGGGTGCATGCAAGGCGTGGCTCGCACCTGGCCCGCTTGCGCCGTCGCCTCCGGGCATGGCAGCGGGCCGCGAATGCAGGGGCCCGAGGCAGGCCTGATGGGGACACGGGGGGCTGTGCATGAGCTCGCCTGCCAGCGCGGCGCTGCCTGCTGACGTGCCTCGCACGGAGGCGCGCTCAGTCAGAGCCCCCCTCGCTTGGCCCAAGGGGTCGCTCCGCGCACGCGGCTGCCCAGCCCGGCAGAGCGCGAGCCAGGGCGGGGCTGGCGTGGTGCAGGTGCGCGCGCGGGATGACGAGGGCGCCATGGCGTACGGCCGCGCGGTGCTCAGCGGCGCGGCCGCGTCCGACCAGGACCAGGAGCTGCTGCAGGCGCGCCCGAGGCCGCGCCAGGCCGCGACGTGTTGAGCAGCCTACCTGGCTGAAACAGGCCTTTCAGCCCAGTACTCTTGGGTACGCCGTGCGCCGAAGGGCGCGCGCGCTCAGAGCCTGTCTCTTCAGCGGGCCGCAGCGCCTCGCATGCGCGCCCACGCCTCCCTGCCGGCACATGCAGGGGCATGTGGCAGGCCCGGGGCTGGCTGATGAGCACGGCCATGCGGGCGGCTGCAGCGAGCGGCGGCCGTGCGGGCCTGTAGGGCGCAGGCGGGCGGGGCATGTGGCATGTACTGTCGGCTGTTCGTATCCCTTTCCTTCCCAGCGTCCTTCTTCCTTGGACTCAGCGGACTCGGCCGAAGCATGCAAGGCGAAGGGCGCACCCGATCAGAGCATGGGGGGCGAAAGCATGCGAGGCAGAAGATTGCGTAAACCTTCCTGGGAGGAACGCGTCGGAGGCCTGGCAGGACGCGCTGAGCCTGCTGGCGTACGAGGAGCCGGAGGCGAGCCCGTGCGGGGAGCTGCTGGGCGCCAAGGCGCGCGAGGACGTGGCGGCGGCGCTGTCGGCGGCGCTGCTGGCGCACAGCGGGCGCAGCGCGCAGAGCGCGCTCGAACGGTGCCTGGCGCAGCTGGCGCGCGCCGATCTCGCGTCTCTCCTGCAAGTGCCGCTTTCCAGTGGTTCTAGCCACTAGAGAGGCGGGGCGCCCGACACAGACATACAGCGGGGAATTGAGAGCGGGAAGAGGTATACAGGTGCAGTGGTGCTGCAATCGTCATGTTTGCTGGTCTACGTTTGCTGGTCTACTAATTTGAGTCATGTTGTGGAGAGCATTGGTGGGATGCACAGCTTCATTCTTGGCAACTCTCCATGGAGCGGACGGCAGCGCGCGCAGGGCGCGGTGCGGCGAGAGCTGGTGCAGATGGGCGACGCATCGGCGTCGCTGCTGCGCTTTGACAAGGCGCTGCCCAGCGATGGGCTCCTAAGGTGACGCGCAGCCTCTAGAGAGCCACCGTCCGCACTTGTTTGCAGCGTAGCGCAGCCGCCCCTGAGCCGCGGCACGGCTACGGCAAGACCCGCCCAGCACCGCACGCGAGTGCAGCGCCGCCTGTCTTTGCTGCGCTGCGGCGCGCGCACGGCGTTGCAGCCATGGAGCTGCCGCTGGAGCTGTGCAGAGAGCGTGCGGCAGGGATTTCTGGGCAGTTCCGCGACTTGTGCCAGCGCGGTGTAGCCAGAGCATGCTAGGCTGAATGCGGGCTCCCTGCTCTGAGCATGAGCACATGCCACAGACGCAAGTGGCGAGGAGCCGGACGACGCTGACGCTGTGCACGCAGGATAGCTGTCCTGCTGAACTGCGCGCGCTTCCGAGCAAGAGCGCGATGTATGTATGTAAACAAATGTAGAGGAGCATGTCGTGCTATTGCGCCCTGTACAGACAGTTGTCGCTGGCTGCCACAGCATCATGCACTCGTGGACTGTAGGTGCAGACCAGCGCGCTCAGCAGTGCATCAGCGACTGCCCGAATGCACAAGGCATGCGCCGCTGGGGCCCCTGCACTGCTCGGCCGTGACCGCCACAGCTTGTAGGCATCCCGCCCCGGCTCAGAATGCTCTTCACGCCCGGAGCAGTCCTTGCCCGCCCACGGCCGGGCCCCGCAGCGCCGCCTAGCCGGCTGCCTCCTTGGCCGGCAGCGCGCCGTACTTGGCCTCGTAGCGCTCGCGCATGTCGGGGTCCAGGATCTGCACGCCCGCCAGCTGGTTGCCCAGGCTGACCCAGCCCGGGCGAACGTTGTGCTGCCGCGCGAAGACCTCCAGCTTGCGCGTGCCCGGGCTCAGGCGCTCCAGCAGCGGGTACAGCTCGTCCGGCTTGCGCGAGGTCTCGCGCACCTGCGCGCGCGCGGCCGCGGCGCCTCGGCCGCGCCCGTGACGCGGCCCCATGCCGCCCGAGCGCAGGCCCGCACAGCCGCGCGAGCACCGGTCCCCACAACAGCTTTGATATAGTGCAACAAGGGCCAGCACGTGAAAGGCAACTCACGTGTAACGATCAAAGGGGAAGCGCGTGATAGCTTAAACTGCTGCCAGGCTGTCGCAGGCTGTCGCATCGATCTGAGAGCGCTTCTTTGGAGAAACGCGCCCCGCGGGGCGCGCGCGCGCCTCGGCGACCAGCACGTCGCAGTCGACGTTGCGGTTGACCGCGGGCGCGCCCTTGACGCCGACCAGGCAGTGCTCTTTGGAGTGGTTGAGCCAGTGACCAGTGCGGCCGGTGCGGATGAGGCGCTGCAGCTGGTTGGTCTTCACCCACACCAGCTCGTCGACGCGCTTGTAGCCCCAGATCTCCAGGCACTCGCGGCCCAGCTCCATCGCGCGGCCTGCGCGCGCGCGGCCCGCGCCCCTGATGAGGCGCGCGCGCGCGGCCGCGCGACGCGCGCGCGACGTGCGCGACGCGGGCACCATGCGCAGCAGGCTTCGGCCGCGTGCGCGGCAGCCACTTGCGAGCAGCAGCATGCGGGGCTGCAGCACGCCGCATCTGCACTCGCCCGAGCGACACGCTCTGGCATGCCACGCCACGCTGCGCCCCATGCAACCCAGCCGCCCGAAGCGCGCATAGAGCAGGGCGCCCCATCACAGCTGCTCCGTGAGCCTCTGCCCTCTGCTCGCGCCCGGCGTGCGCGCGAGGCGCGTGACAGAAACAGGAGCACCATGCGCCCCCCACCCCACCCCCCCCTCCCGTGGCGGCGGCCAGCCGCGGCGGCCGCGGCGGCACCTGTGACCCACAGCGGTGACCCACTGGTGACCCACAGCGGTGACCCGCCGGCAACCCACGGGCGCACCAGTGACCCACAGGAAGATGACGCCCTCGTCCTGCAGCTGGCCCAAACCCATGCGGCGCATCTCCTCGTCGGCCATTGTGCCGTACGGCAGGTCCTGGTGGATCTCCCAGGGCGGGTCCGCCATGATCACGCCGAACTTGCCCAGCACCTGCGCGCGCGCGCGCGCGCTGCCGCGGTCCGTGCGGCTCAAGGTGCGGTCTGTGCGCCCCTGGCGTGCGGCAGGCTTGGGCAGGATGGGATGTGCAGCAGCGCGGAGCGGGGTCGCCTGACCCTGGAAGAGGCGGTGCTCAGCGCCGCGCGCCGGTGCAGCGGCCAGCCGTGCAGGCGAGCGTCAGCAAGGCAGGGAACCGTGCCCCAAGCGGTGCGACGGAGAGCCGCGATGCGCGCCTGCCAGTCGAAGGAGCGGATGTCGCACTTGATCCACTGCGGCTCTGGCAGCGCCTGTGCGCGGCGAGCGCTGGCGCCCCTTGCCTCCGGCCCACCAATGGCGTTGAGGTTTGGCGGAGAGCAGAGATGACATGCGGTGCAGGCTGGGTGACAAACTTAGGGTCGAAGTCAATAGGGTATGGTGCTCAACGAGGCGCGTGGGGCGGGGCAGACCGCCAGGTAGGCCGGCACGGCCGGGCGCTTGGCGGGGGCGTCCGCGCCGCCGGGCGGTGCGTCGCCGTCCTCGTCCAGCTCGTAGTGGACCTGAAGCGCGCGCGACGATGGATGCCAGAGGGAAGCAAGGAGATCAACGCAGTGGTTGGGCAGCTCGCGGCAGGGCAGCAGACAAAATGGTCGTCGGAACGGGCAAGCATGCGCACAGGGTTCGAGCGGCGCGGTGAGCCGCACGACACCACGGGCTTCACGGTCGGGTCATGGCGGACGAACGCGCACAGAGTTCACTTCCCGGGTTGCCCAAAAAACATGCCTGCGCCGGCGCGGAGGTGGGCGCGGCGCCTGCGCGGCCCGCCCTGCGCGAGCTGGAGGGGGCGCCGGGGCGCTCACAAAGCGGCAGGTCCGCATGTGGCGGCAGGTGTCCAGGTAGGAGCAATTGCCCATGGACACGTCCGTCCAGGGCGCCACCAGGCGCCGGAAGTGCAGCCGCTTGCACGCGAACGGCGCCAGGCGCGCCCTGGGCCGCCGCGCCGGGCGCGTCAGCAAAGGGGCCGGGTGGGTGGTAGGGCAGGCCTGCGGCGCAGGCAAATGCCAGCGGCGCACGCCCAAGTGACTGCCCATGTGACCAGCTCCAGCCGCCCTAATCTGAATCCTGTGCTGTGGAAAGGACGCAGCGCCTGCTCACGCGCGGGCAGGGCGGCGAGCGGGGGCGGCGCGCGCGCGCCGGCAGCAGTCGAGCTTGGTGAGGTGCGGGCAGTACTCGCGCACGGTCGGGCCGCCCTCGCTGCGGAACTGCTCCACCACCGCCTGCTCCTTGGCCGTGCGCTTGCCAATCAGCTCCAGCAGCTCGTTGCCCCTGCCAGGGGTAGGATCAGGGTTAGGGCCAGGCGCACCCCATTGCTTACATCACACCCATGGCGCTGCCCCTGCCGGGCACGGGCACGGGTGTGCTGGCGCTGTGGGCCGCGGCCGGCATGCTCCTGAGCACGCATGCTCGCCAGGCGCGCATTTGCCGCGGCGCCTCCGCAGTCAGCGGCAGCGCCAGCAGGGTCGCATCGCACCGTGACGACCTCATGTGGGCAGCATGCACGCTGCGCATGCAAAGAGGGCTACCACTTGGCTTTTGGGTGACAGGCACTGGCTGCAGGGCGGGGCGGGGTGGGGGCGGGAGCGGAGGCGGGGGTGGGGCGGGCGCACTTCTCAGTCTTGGCGCGGTCGCGCGCGGACGTGTGCGTGAGCAGCGAGTCCAGCTCAGCGGCGAGCGGCGCGGGCCCCCCCGCCATGCCCGGCCCGACCCCGTGCGGCGGGCCGAGGCTCGGGCGGAACCCTGGCGGCATGCCGGGTCCAGGGTGGTGCCCCGCCGGACCCCTGCCCAGGGGTCCCATGGGCCCGGGGGGCCCTGAGAATCCCGGGCCCTCCTGGCGGGGCGCGCCAGGGTATGCAAACCCTGCACCAGGAGGCCGGAGCCCCGGGCCGCCTGCTGGGCCGCTGAAGCCCTGCGAGCCGGCGGGAGGCCCCGGCAGTGGCCCCGCATGCGCATGGCCGTTTAGATCGGCGCCTGCGATTGCCGCCCCAGGCGCCAGTGGCTCGCTACCCACCAAGCTGCACGCCACAGGCGCCAAGTCAGGCTGCAGCTTTGGCGGACGACACAATCCTGGTTCGCTGCATGCACAAGCTAGGGTGCAACAATGCATGTGTCAAGTGCTTGGCGCATTTCGGCTGCAACTACACCGCGCCAAGCACCGTAGATCGCTTCACTTGCTCGGCTGGCCCATGCTGTGTGCACGCGGCACCTGCATAGACACTGTGCCAACGCTCGCACGTTGGCAGACAAGCTAGAGGCCATGTGCGGGTGTGCCTGGCAAGCTGCACGCGGTCAAAGCCGAGCACCATCAGGCGCGTGCCGCCGCGCGTCTCGAATTCGCCAATCTCCAGCGCCGCGCCGTCACCGTCGCCCAGCTCGTTCAGCGCGGCTTCCAGGGACGCCCCGCCCGCCGCGCGCAGCGCCTCTTCGAAGGCTGGCGCGCACTCCGGCCGCGCGAGCTGCGCCACAGTAAAGTGGAGGTCACTACGGGCTGAAGCGTTTGTTTCAGGGCAAGGGCAGCATTGCAGCAGCTTCCCAGCCAGCGCACATGCCACAGCTGCCAAGTCGTACCCGAGTGACCACCGTTCCCGAAGGAAGGCATCGAGCAGGCGGCACTGGTATGCAGGCACGAGAGTGGTGAGCGGCAGAGTAAACACCTGGGCGCGGATCCTTGCGTTGTCAGTGGGAATGCTGGTCGCTGAGTCGAGCAGGTGCCGCGCGATCAGCCGCTGCAGCGCGAGCGTGGAGGGCTGCGGCGCGCCATCGGCCTCGGCCTCGGCGCCTCCAGCGCCTGTGTGACTCTTAGAAGCTTCAGAACTATGCCTGCGAGGGCGCAAGCGCAGCACGGGCAGCTAGCGTGCGCGCAGAGCGGCACGCAGACATGCAGAGCGAATTTCCGGAGGTTGCAGTGCATTGTTGTATGGGAAAGCCTACTGCAGTGATGCATTGGTGCATACACCGCTCGACATATGGCTCTAGCTTCTAACGATGACACCTCTGATGAGTGAGTACCAGCGTCTCGCAAGGGCGCCACGTTGCCAGGCTGCCGCCCGGCGAGCGGGTCGGGCTCAGAGGCAGCGCTGCGGCGGCAGGCTGCGCGGTGCGACAGGCGCTCCTTCAGGCGCGCCAGCCGCTGGCGTGCCGCCGCGACCTCCGCTGCAAGCGGGGTGTCCATTTCGGTTGTATCCCCAACACTTGCAATCACCCTCGGCCAGCCCGCATTGCAGGCCTTCGCGGCGGGGTGAGCCCACAGACCAAGCGGTATGCTCCAGCTAGCCCTGCTCGCTCTGGCTTACAAGGCACTTCAGTGCATGCCAGTCATAGCCGAAAAATTGCACAGCCCAATGCATCACGGCACAGCAACGGAAATAAAATCGAGCTTGCAGAGCAATTCGATCCCGCTCTTGGACTAGCTAGCACTAGCATGTAGCAACTAGACCGCGCTTGCACCTAAGCAGGGTCTGCAGCTACCTGACCCCTGTCTCGCATAGCAGAGACATCTGCCAGTGCTGCGTCGTGGTGACAGTCTGGCTGCGAGTGCAGCCCTTGCAGGCAGTGTGAGCCCGGAGCTCGGAGCGCCCATGTCGCACGCAGAGTACACTGGCCATGTGCGCGTGATTCTGCTCCTGATCCTGGTCCTCCCAGTCGCCACTGGTTTGTGAGGGCATAGCGCACTTGCTTGAGCAGCTGCAGATATATTTTGCACCTGCTGACGTCGCCTGCCTGCGGCAGGAGGCCGGCGAGCTGGCGATGAATGGCAAAGCCGGCTACCCGTCAACGGAACGCAAGAGGCCGAGAGGACCAAGCGGGAGTTCGCCGCCCAGGCGGTCCGACAGCCGGTCCCGCTCGCGGTCGCGCTCCAGGGACCGTGGGGGCGGAGCTTACCACCATGACCGCTACTCGCGAGGGGACACGCGCGAGAGCAACCCGGGCACCGTCTTCGTGGGCAACATCTCACACGACACCACAGAGAACACGCTGCGAGACTTCTTTGAGACGTATGGGCGTGTGGCATCCGCAAAGGCGCGGCGCAGCCCGCTCTGCTGTGAGTGAGGCTGTGTCAAGAGCTCTGCGATAGCCTGAGCGGCGCGCGGCGCGGCGCAGTGCGGGCGGCTGTGCGGTTTGTCCGGACTTAGGCTGCGCTCTTGTAACTGCAGCTCATGTCATGCGGGGCAGCCTCGCATGGGGGGCATGGCTTCACCGCCAAAGTGTTCCCGAGTATTCCTGAGATGTGTGTGGGCAAGTGGTACGCTGCAGGGAGTGCGGGGCGGGGCGCGACGCCGGCCGGTGTGGCCGCCTGCGCAGGTGGTGATGAACCTGGACACAGGCCGCTCCAAGGGCTTCGGCTTTGTCAAGTTTGAGGACCCGCGAGACGCAGACGACGCCATCACCGAGGCCGATGGAAAGGCGGGCCCCAGCCGTTTGCGAGCACATGCACCACTTTCGCACTGCGTCAGGTTCAGAGCTCCTGCTGCCCTCGCCTGCAGCGCCGCTCGCGACGCGCGCGCACGGCGGCGCGCAGATGCTGGACGGGCGCAGCATCAAGTGCAACATCGCGAAATACCAGCCGCACCGCGGCCCGCCGGGCGGCCCGTATGCCGCCGGCGGCTTCCGCGGCCGCGGCGACTTTCGCGGCGGCTACCGCGGCGACTTTGCGGGCCGGGGCGACCGCGGCGGTTACGCCTTCCGCGGCGGCAGGCGCGGATGCCCGGTTATGTGCTCGGTAGCGCTTGGTGGCTGCACAACAAGGTTGTGCCGTGTGCGGCGGTGACCGCAAGGGGGGCGACTGACCGATGCTTGTCCTCTGCAAGTGCTTTGCTGGCTGCCGCGCAGTGCCCACCCTGACCGGGCGCCTGCGGCCTCAGGCACGAGATGCAGGGCGCTCTTGCGCACTGCCCAGCGGGCTTTGCTTGAGGCTCCTGAGCCGTCGAGATGCAGATAGAGGCAGAGGCGGAGGTTGACGTCCGCACCGCCGTTGCTGGCCGATGTGCTGCACACCGCGCTGTGACCATTCTTTCTCCTAGGCAGCTTTGGCAGGACGGACGTTGGCAGGCTCGCCAGCGCCTGGCCGACGACTGCGGCCGCGGATTGCGACCGGTTTGGTGGCAGCGGTGTTTCGAGGAGGTCATTTGGCGACACGGGGAACCACCTGAGTTGTCAAACACCCTGCCTCCACACGTGACCCCTTCACGTTTTTGGGCTGTGTCAAGCGCGGCGCCAAGGTGGGTCGTTAACTGCGCTGCATCTGCTTGCCTCATTGGCTGCTGAAGGTGCTCCTGGCATGCGCCATATGCCTGACTGCTCACCGTGTCCCGGCGCGTCGCTCCAGCCTGCTTGCCGCGCGCGGCGCAGGGGCGCACCGCCGGGTGGCCCGCCGGGCCGCTACCCTTCGGGCCCGCCGCCGATGTCGCGCGGGCGCTCGCCGGGGCGCTACTCCCCGCAGCGCTACAGCCCGGGGCGGTACAGCCCGCGCGCGACGTCCGGCTCGCCGGCGCGCTCACGCTCGGGCTCGCCCGCGCACAAGCGCCGCCGCTCGCGGTGCGCTGTCCCGGGGCCCTGGGTCCCCAATGTTTGTATGGTGTTTAGGTGGGGGCGACAGGCATGCGCCAGAAAAGATAGCGGCCAGCCCAGCAAGGCTGCCAGGGGTGTGCAGCTGGCCTGCGAGCGAGCCTCCTGGCAGCTCTCAAGCTCAGCCTCGCGGGGGTCGTCCCAAACGCGTGCACGATGGCAAGCTGTTGCTTGGAGCATGCCGGCCCTCAGCCCTGCAGTCGTCAGGCACTGTGCGGCAGCATGCACCAGACATGCTGTGGCGAGGTGCACGCCGCATGTAGACCTCTGCTGGCATGTCTCAGGACCGCAGCACCAGGCGAGTCGTGTCGCAGCGGCAGGTCGCCGGCCGGCGCGGCCCGCGGGGGCGCGCGCGGCGGCGGGCGCGCCGCGGCCGGCCGGCGTGGCTCGCCCGGCGGCAGCAACTCATCGGTCTCGCGCTCGTCGGCGTCCTACGTGTCCACCGCCAGCGACGCCAGCCGCAGCCCGAAGCCCGGTGCGGGTGCGCCGCCGCGCCATGCGCCGTGGCAACACAACTGTGCTGACTCATTGCTCTACGCAAGGGCCTTGTTTGAGGCAGCTGAGTGCAGGAATCCATGGAGACGCCTGTAGGAGAGTAGCACACTCCTGCTGCAAGCAAGCTCCCCAGATGCTATGCTGTCTGCAGAGTGTCGTTTGAGGGGGTGCGCCGACCGCGTCCTCACCGAGGCTGGTGCACGATGGTGCAGCGGGCCGCGTAGCGCTCATGCACACAGCTCACCCATGGCCAACCAGGGAGTAGACACATGCTGTCACGCTGCTAATAAGCTGTCTTTGCTGGCGCCTGCCGAGCCGGCCGCGGCTGCTGCGGCGCGCAGGCGCGGCCGGCGGCCCGCCCCCGCTCGCCGCGCTCAAGAAGGAAATGCACGCCAAGCGGCAGGCCGCGCCGCCAGGTGCGGCCGGATGCCGCCCAGGCTCTGCGCTCCACTGCAGTGCCGCAGTTCTGCACGATCCATGGACCGCTTGCACTAATCTTTCACCTGCCGCAGTCGGCTGCCATAGGTCACCCATGTGCACTGCTGGGCGCGCAGTGCTCTGAGGATGCTTGAGCGGGGCGACTGCCACAATGTGCTACAGCTTCTTTTTGCAGCACAGTCATGTCACGCCAGCACATGCGCATGGCAGCAGACACAAACAGCCTGGCGCCTTATGCTCGCGGCTCGCAGGCTCGGGCGACAAGGCGGCGCCGGCCGCCGGCGGCGGCGCGGGCGAGGCAGCGCTGCGGAAGGAGGTGGCCGCGCTGCGCAAGCACGAGGCCGAGCTGGCCGCGCGCGTGGCCGCGCTGGAGGCGGAGGCGGGCGCCAGCACCAGCGCGCGCAGCGAGCTCGAGGCGGCCAAGGCCGGCCTGGAGGCGCAGCTCAAGGCGAGCGCGGCCGCTCCGTCAGCCCGCCGCTCTGGGGCGGAGGGTTTTGCGCGGTCGCGCGACTTTTATCGCAGGAGGGCAGGGCGCAAGCGGCTGCAGCTGAGGACCAGAGGCGCCTGCCCCTTTTCCCTTTTCAGCAGCGAGAGTATGGCGCTGTTACTGTAGTATGGCTCTACTTGGCACAGCGGCCGAGGCGTGCTCGTCGCCATGAAGCTGACGGGCCGGCGGCGCGCAGCGCGCCGAGGAGGGCGGCAAGCAGTACCGCAAGTGGCTGGCGGCGCTGGTGGAGTACGCGCGCGCGCTGCTGAGCGCCAAGGAGGCCGCCGAGGCGGCGGCCACGGAGGCCAAGGGCCGCGAGGAGGACCTGGCGCTCTTCCTGGCCGAGGCCGACTCGTTCCTGCTGACGCGCGAGAGCAAGCACCGCTCGCGCCGCCGCAAGGACAAGGACGGGCGCGCGCCCGCCCGGCGCGTCGGCGCACTGTGTGAAACCCTAGGTCTGCGCTCCTTGTGCGAGCCTCATCATGGTGCGGGCCGCCTGGCGTGCGCTGTGTGAGCCTCGTCCGGCGCGGCTGTCAGCCGGTGACACCCTGTGTCAAAGGCAGGCTGCATGCTGCGCAGGAAGGAGGCCGTTGCGGACGGTGCTGCCGTGCCTGCGCTGGAGGCTGCGGCGGACGACGCGGAGGGCGCGGCTGCGGCGGGCGCCGCCGCAGCCGCTGCGCCTGAAGGCGCCGCCGAGCCGGCTGGGGACGGCGCGGCGGCCAAGTTCAAGCCGGGGGTCATGTTCAAGGTGGGCGCGTGAGCGCTCGCAATGCGGGCGACGCCGATGCGCGCGAGGTGGCGGCACGCCATGGAGCAGGATGGGGAAACAGCGGATGCTGCCAGCTGGGTGGCTGGCAGGGGTCGGGCGGCCAGATGCGGGGCGGGGCGGGCAAACGAGGCCGCATGGTTCCGTATTCGGGACATGGTTGAAGGGGCCGAAGAGGTGGGCGGTGGCTGCAAGCGCAAGCTCGGAGGCGGGGGCAATGACCTCCATCCCGCCGCGTGTACACATACACTTCATGCATGTGGGAGCCCGGATGTATGGCGGATGAATACAGTGGCTGTCATGCTGGCCTGGCCACCGCACCTGGACGCACCTTGAGGTTTTGGCCGCGCATGCATAACGCAGGAGGTGGCCATGCATAACGCAGGAGGTGGCCTCAGCTGTGTGCCTCTCAGCCCAAACCCTCATGGTACTGTTTCGACACCGCACTGTGCACTGTATTCTGTGCGAAACACATCAACTCCGGCCATGCATGCTGCTTGGAAGGTCCTTGGCCAACCTCCAGCTCACTTCCAAGTGCGGACCGCACGCGTTGTCACATGCACACAGTTCCCTGTGTGCGGCAGAATGCGACCTCTGGCGATGCATGCTGCATGCAAGGGCTGCCTGCCTGTCTCACCGCTGGTGGCTCTAGTGCAGGCCGCTCGCACTGCCGTTTTAAACTTCAGGTCAGATGGCATCCCGCAGGGTCCAGCTGCTCCCTGTAAACAACGGGGTTGGCACCTCGTACTGTCAATAATGGCCACCCAAGGCGCTGCCTGTCAGCTGACCAGCATCAGCCCAGAGCCTGCACACGCGCTCTGTGCGCAGGCGCGCGCGCAGGCCCGCGCGTCCGCATCAGTACTCGTTGGTGCCCAGCGCGGTCTCAACGATGCCTGTCTTGGCTTCCTCCACCAGCCGGTCCTGCGCCTCGATCGCCCGCGTGATGGCCTGTCGCGCGCGCCGCCGGCCCTCGCCCCACATGCATGGCCGTCCCCCGGAGGGACCCCAAACATGCAAGTCGACCGGGGGCGGTCCCGCCAGGCCGCTGGGCTCAGCTTAGATGCAGCGGCGCCACGCCGTGCAGTGGCAGGGCAGGCGTGCGCTGTGGCACAAACGCGCGCGCGCCTTCTTGCTGGGCTCCTGCAGCTCGCCGCCGATGAGCATCTCGTCTAGCATGAAGTACGCCTGCGCGCGCGGCAAGCCCCGCTCTCGGTTATGCGCAAATCCCCCTGTCATCACTGCTCATCCAGCCCGATCGCTCGGGGCCGTCAGCATGCGGCCATGACAGGGGTGCCAGACACCTGAACAGCAGCACAAGCAATGCGGCCACGTGCGCCTCTGTGCTGGTCGCTCAGGCTGTCCGCCAGGTCGGCGTCTGGGCAGCGCAGACCCCAGGCTGCCCCGAGCTGCGGCGGGCCTTGGGCCGCGCGGCGCGCGCCTTGTGGAAGTTGAAGATGAGGTCGAGCTCGCACACGTTGCCAAAGTAGCGGTCCAGCACCTCCACGTAGTGGTGGATGACCTCCAGCGTGATCAGCTCGTTGTCGGCCACGTCGACGCCCATGACAAAGTACAGGCTGGCATAGCGCTTGTACACGACCTGCCGCCGCGCGTCTAAGCGCGTCGGGCCCGCTGGGGGCCGCGTGGGGGGCGTGCGCGGGGCGGGCCGGGCCCGGCGGGCACCTTGATGTCCTGGTAGTCCAGGAAGTTGCAGAGCTTGAGCGCGCGGCCCAGCACCAGGGGCGTCAGGTCCCGGATGGCCTGCGGCGCGGCGCCCCGCAGTCCGGTCAGCTGAGGCGCAGCCGGTGGGGTCCAGCGCAGCCTGCAAACGCAGCACACTGGCAGCGTTCTCCCCTGACCGGGCGCTTGTTGCGGGCGCAAGGGTTGTGCCGTGTGTGGCGAGTCCAGCCGAATTAGGCAACCCGCGCTCGCCTCTGGCTCTCACACTTTGCGCTCGCAGGCATTGAACGCCTAACTCATGGGCCTGCACTGGGTCGCGCGCCTTGCTGCGCTCCTTCTGGGTGTAGGTGGTGTACCACTTCGCCAGGCGCACTTTGCCTTGCCGACTGAGCAGCAGCACGAAGCGGATCCCCTGGCGCACCGCGGGCAGAAGTTACATTTGCACTGCCTCCTCCGTACACATGCAGCCTGGCGCCTTTACATAACATAGCACCACCAGCCTGCTTACCATCACTCCTCCTTCCTGCCCATGTGCGGCAATCAAGCGCTGTGCATTATAGATAGCTCGCAGGAGTCACGTCGATATGTGCCTTGCTTTGCTAGGAGGAGGACATACAGACAGGTGGAGGACGCTCCTTCAGAAAAGCTCCTTCAGAAAAGCAGTGTCTTGCACGAGCGAGGGCTTTTACAGGCCCTGCCGTTCCTGATCAGCCGCTCAGAGGGCGCCGCAGACTCTGCACAGCGAGCTGGGAAGGGAAGCGCCTGGGAAAGCAGGCGAGTATGGCCGGGATGGCCGCTTTGAAGCCGCCCATGCGCGGGCTCGGGTCCTGCAGCGCAGCGCACACGGGCATGGCCGCAGCTCTGCAGCGCCTCAGCCTTGCGCCGAGCACGAGCGGCCGGAGAGGTGGCTTGTGCGTGGAGGGTGCGCACCTGGCTGGCACATGGGTGCCCTGGAGCCAGCCGTGCACTGCGTCACTGTTGCGGCAAGCGGCTTCCTGTGTACTAAATTTGGACAACAACGAACGGCGGTGGCGCGTCCGAGAGTCTTGGGGGCAGGGGGCGGGGGCATAGTTTGTGGCAGCGTACTGACCTCTCTCGTGGCCCGCAGCGTCCCGCGTGTGCCAGCTGACGGGCGCAAAGGCGAACAACGGTTATGTCGGTGCGTGGCCGCGCCTGGACTGTGTGCTGCCGGAGCCGGGCGCCGTGCATGCCGCGCCTGTGAGGCTGACAGCGGCCCCCGCGCAGTGACGTTCTCGCACAAGCGCAACAAGAAGCTGCAGGAGGTCAACCTGCAGTACAAGCGCCTGTACTGGCCGGAGAAGCAGCGCTGGGTCCGCCTGCGCGTCAGCGCGCGGGTGCGCCCGCGCCGCTGGCGCTGCGCCCTCGCTCTGTCTCAGCCCTGGTCCTGGCTTCGTCCAGCCTTGGCGCTGCGTGTGTGGAGTGCGCTGCCTGTGCTGAGCCCGCGGAGCAGTCCAAAGATATGGGAGCCGCTGGCGCGGGCGCTTGTGGCGGTCGCCAGGAACCGCGGGCGGGGCGGGCGCAGGCGCTGCGGACGGTGGAGAAAAACGGGCTGCAGGCGACGGCCAAGAAGGTGGGCCTGGACCTGGCGGCGCTGCCGTTCACGGACGCGCGGCCGCAGCGCCTGGAGTGGCTGGCCGCGCAGCCGGGCCACCCGCCGCAGGCCAAGGTGCGCAGCAGACCATGGCTTCCGTCCGGCCGCTGGCGCGGCGCGCTGGAGGGCCTGGGCTGCTGCACCTTGAAGGCAGCGTTCGGCGCTCAGAAGCCGCGGGATGTGGCTGCGTTCGCTGCTGGCCGCGCGCGCGCGGCAGAACTGCTGCTAACGGCCCGTGTCCGGCAGTGCGTGCCGAGAGCAGACATGTTCCTTCACACGAGGTTTGAAAGCTCAGAGGCGCCGGCGCCCCGCGCGCAGGACCGGGTGGGCAAGTCGCGGCGCATGAAGAACCCGGAGAAGCTGGCGGCGAGCACGAAGAAGCCGCTGGTGGCGCGCTACATCATCGGCGGCCGCGTCATCCTGACGCGCAGCCCCGAGTACGTGCCCGAGTACCGTGTGGAGACGTGAGGCGGGGCGGCGAGTGGAGACGTTGAGACGGGGCGGCGAGCGGAGACGTTGAGGCGGGGCGGCGGCGCGGCGCGCGCGCGCGCAGCCAGGGGCGGCGCCGGCGCGGCGGAGGCCGCGTGCTGCCTCACGGCGGCGGCGCGGCGCTGGGGGGTGACTTTGCTTGAGCGTGCTGAGCACTGCTACTGACAGTGGCTTACAAGCGGGCGCAGCCCTCATGTAATCAAGCAGTCCTAAGGCCACCCCGCCGTGACGCCGCGTGCCTGGGCTGCAGCGCGCTGCGGGCCGGGCCGGCAGCCAGCACCATGAGCAAGCTCCTCCTCGGCCAAGCAATTCAAACGTTCACATGCGCATCCAGCCCCATGCCTATGAACGTGACCTAGCCCAGGATCGGGAAGAAGGGAACGCTGCGGCGCGGCGCGCGCGCAGCCGGCGCCAGCGCAGGGGCGCGGCCCAGCACGGGCGCGGGCGGCTTGGCAGCGGGCGCTCCGGCGAGCGGGACGAGGTCAGTGGGGGGCGATGCCAGGCCCTCGTGCAGCCAGGACACCGGGCCACCAGCGGCATGGTACATTGAGGAGCCCGCCGCTGGCGCCGGCGCCATGCTGGGTGCGGGCGATGGTGCAGGCAGAGCTGCGAGCGTTGCATCCGCTCCTGCAAGCGCAGTGGCAGCGAGCGGTGCTGGCGCAAGCTCCGTGGGCGGCATGAGGACGACCAGGGGGCCAGAGGCGGGCGCAGGGCCGCCCTCAGCGGCCGGCAGCAGGTCGCCTATCGCCACGTGCGAAGAGGCAGCCAGCGGTGCTGGCGCGCGGTCCATGGGCAGCGTGAGGATGATGGGGGTGCCAGATGCGGGCGCAGGGCTGCTCTCAGCAGCCGGCATCAGGCCGGCTGTCATTGCGTGCGCAGTGGCAGCCAGCGGTGGCGGCGCGCGCTCCATGGGCGTCATCTGGATGGCGGGGTAGCCAGGGGCGGGCCCGGGGGCGCCCTCGGTCGCACGCAGCAGGCCGGCTGTCGCCGCATGCGAACTGGCAGCCAGCGGTGCTGGCGCGCTCTCCATGGGGGGCATCATGACGGTGGGGGTGCCAGAGGCGGGCGCAGGGGTGCTCTCAGCGGCCGGCAGCAGGCCAGCTGTTGCCGCGTGCGAAGAGGCAGCCAGCGGGGCTGGCGCGCTTTCCATGGGCAGCATGAGGACGATGGGGGTTCCAGAGGTAGGCGCGGGGGCGCCCTCGGCCGCCGGCAGCAGACCGGCTGTCGCCGCGTGCGAATCCCCAATCAACCGTGCTGGCGCGCGCTCCACGGGCGGCATGAGGATGGCGGGGTGGCCAAAGGCGGGTGCGGCGGCGCTCTCAGCCGCCGGCAGCTGGGCGGCCGCTGGCGCAGCAGGCTGCGCCGGGCCGCTCTCGGCGGGCTCGGCCGGAGGCGCAGCAAAGGCCCAGGCAACCCGGGCAGGCTCAGCCGCTGGCAGCAGGGCTGCCGCGCGCGGCGCGTGCGGCTGCATGGGGCCGCCCAGGGCGGGCGCGACTGCGCTGCGCGCGCCTGCGGGCGCGTCGGCAGCTGCCGGGAGAGGGTATGCAGGGTCGGTGCCGGCCAGCGGCGCGAGCGGCTCCCCACGAAGTGCTGGCTCCGCTGCGGGCATGCCGGCCAAGGCCCCGGCAGGCGCCAGCATGGCAGAGCCCGCGGCGACAGGGTCCGCAAGCGTTTCTGGCGCCCCTGAGACCGCTGTGTTGATCGCGGCTCGCACAGCAGGCCCCAACAGGGCGGCCGGGGAGGCTGCCGGCTGAGATGCGCTGCCGCCCGCGCTCACCCTGACGACCGCGGCGGGCGCCCCCGCGCCCGTGCTCACAGCGCCTGCAGAGCGGGCAACCCCAGATGGAGGACTGCCCAAGCAGACGCATGCGTGCAATTCGTCCTCGGCTGCATGCACATGCAGGGCTGTCCATGCCTTGCAAGCCATGCAGCAACATTGCTGGGACCGGGGCTGCACCAGCCGGTCACACAGCATGTCTGCTGGCTGCCCTGCATGCTCCTCACTCAAGAGGGCCCTGGTGTGGCAGCACCTGTCAGAGACGATGCGGTGGGTGCGAATGTGGTGACTGCGGCGGATGGCGGGCAGAGCTTGTCGTTGAGGTGGACGATTGCTGCACAGCAGGCTTCGAATGTCAAAGCCCAGGACACAAGTAGTCAGGTCGCCTCAGGAACACAGCGCGCTCTGTCAGCACAAGCGGCAGGTGCGCCGCTGCGTGCGCTGCACGGCATGCATCCGTTGCCAAGCAGGGACCCGCTGCGCACTGTCTTTCACAGACTCTGTGAGCGCGGGCGACGCTCGGAAGTTCTGGATGAGGACATTGTCGCAGAGGCAGTTCTGCGCGGCAGTGCGGCAACCTCAGGGCCACACGCGCTTGGAACAGGCCAGGCATGCGCTTTGAAGCTTTCAGTGCATGAGCCCTGGCTCATGCCTACCCACTTTGAGAGAAAGCTTCAGAGCGCATGCTCAGCCACGTCCATTCAGGCCACGTTGGGCAATGTGTGCTGGATGCAAGCTCTCTTACGTGCGCCGTCCCGCGCGCACCCCGTCTGTGAAGTTGCGCGTCGCGTGTATGCACAACTCGTCGGCGGTGTGGTTGCTCTGCGCGGCCAGGCCGCCGCAACCATGAGCTGCTCGCTAGGTTGCTCCTTCACATTCAAGTCCAAGTGCAGTGTGCATGCGGCCGATGGCGGACCTGGGCGAGGACAGCGAGCTCCTCGACGGCCTGGTGGGTCACGTTTGGCCCATTCCGCTGGCCGCGGGGCGCGCACGGCGGTCAGGCGCATGCAGGTGATTCAGCATGATATTCCATCACGCTGCCTGTGCCGTGCCTGCAGTGCCTGCAGGAACACCGTGCACGAGTCCAGCAGGTCCAGGCTCCGCACCACGCAGTTCTCTGCGCGCGCGCGCCTTGCTTGTCGGGTCTTGGGCCCCGCCTCCCAGCAGGCAGCAAAGTCTGATGCCGTGGCAGCAAAGACAGCTTGACAGGCCCCGCCGACCAGCAGGCTGCAGAGTCTGATGCCTGCGGCAGCAAAACGTCAGCAAAGTCTGATGAGGCTGTGGGTGGCGCACGGGCGACAGGGCCGGTGATGACCAGGTCCGGCTGCGCCATGTGCAGCAAGGCGACGGCGGTGCGAACAGGCTCCGGCAGGGTGACAACCACGGCGCGTGGCAGCCAGAACGCCTGGCCGCGCGCGCCCCGGGCCAGCAGGGCGCACAGCGCCAGCACGGCGAGCGTGCACCTCATGGTAAGCAAGGACGCGAGAACGAATGGTACAGGTGACTCGCTGTTGAGGCTCAGAATAGAGTCATTCTACTAGGATGCAGCAACCTGGGCCCAGCCACAGGTGCCCAGGTTGCTACCCTAGTCTACAACCCATGAGTTACCAAATGCAGGAGCTTCAAGCACTTCACGAAGGTGGCATGGCGGGGCAGGAGTGCAACAACTCATGTCAACTGTGAGCATGGTGTGTTTGCTGCATTGCGCACAACATTGCAGCTGGTCTGCAGGTCAGTGCAGCCATATTTCTTTACAACAGCCGGCCTGCGCCGATCAGAGGCTTATGCACGCATCCATGCATCAAGCTACAAGCAGGTAGGTGTGCAATTGCGTTGCTGTGGATGTAGTGCGGCAGGACCGGTGGCCATCCTGAAGAAGGACCATGCTGAAGTGGTGCCTCTGTGTGCTTGATTGCAACGACATTGGAGGCACCCTAGAGAGGCAAAGCAGAGCTCTTCTAAGAGCAAGGCCAGTGAACAAAAGCTGAAGCTAGTTTCGTTTGTGTAAACGTGCAGGGCTCTTTGCCTTGCACGTTTGCTTGCGGAGCGTTGCTAGCTTGAGCAGTGTTGCGCTAAAGCACTTGCACGCAAGATGGCGGACGACGACGACCAGAAGAACTATGAGCGCTTTGACGTGGACAACGACTACGAGGGCGTGCAGTTCATCGGCGACGAGGTGTTCTACACGCGCAAGCGCGCCAAGCGGCAGCAGACGCGCGACGAGCAACTCTATGGCTACATGAGCGACGAGAGCGACGGCGAGACGCGCCGCGCCAAGCGCCGCGAGCGCGCCGCGGCCGACTACACCAAGCCGGTCGGCTTTGTGTCCAGCGGCGTGGTCACCAGCAGCGACGACAAGCCGCAGGTAGCTGTTGCTGCTTCTCTGCACGCCAAGAATGACAGCCGGAGCAAGCGCTGCTCTTTGCGCAGCCTGAGAGGTCAACTGGTGTCATAGAAGCGCTTATGAGCCGCAGTGACTGGCCCCGAGTAGTCGCTGATTACAGCACCCCCATACTAGACCATGCGCAGCCTCTCCAAGACAGTGTGCAGGCTGGCAGCCTGGCCACCTGACCTTGACCTTGGTGCGTTCTTTTGCCGCTCAGGACGTGGTGGGCGCTGAGCACCGCGGCGAGCGGCCGGGCTTGGGCGCGCCCGCTGGCCGGGCAGGCCTGGGCGCCGCGCCAGCCCCTGCCGCGCCCGGGGACGCCCGGCGCGGCCTTGGCGCGGAGGCCGGGCCCGGCCCCGGCGCTGGCGGTGGCGGGGCTGCGGGCGGGCTGGGCTTCAGAGCAGCCGGCGGTGCCGCTGCGCCGGCTGACGAGGACGCGGAGGACAATGTGGTCCTGCCAACGGAGTTTGGGCGCATGTGCGGCCCGAAGCTTATCGTGCATAGAGGCGCTAGCAGCTGCTTGGCACAGTGGCAGAAAGTGCTGGCGCTGCTTTGCGGCTCGCGGCTTTGAATTGTGTCTCACTGACAAACACGTATGCTCGCCGTTAGCCATTCCGCCGTAAGGGCTGTGCGTAAGCGCCCGTCTGCTGGTCATGTGCATTGAGGCCAGCTTGGGCGCAGGCTGAAGCAGAAGGCTGCGGAGAAGCTGAGCGCGCAGCGGCAGAAGCAGAAGAAGGAGAAGCAGCGCACGAGCACGCTCGCAACCGATCCAGACATTGCCACCTTTGAGAAGCACACCAAGGGCGTCGGCATGAAGCTCATGCAGGCGATGGGTGCGCTCCCACGGCGCTCCTTGCCTGCCAGCCGGGCATCCATTCCCGTATGCCAGACCCTGTGCATGCAGTGTGGGCTGTGCGTGGAGACTCTTTGCCTGCCCAGTGAGCCGCCAAGCAGCAACAAACCCCATTGGACGTCCGCCACACGCATGCTCTGCGTCAGGTGTCAGTCCATGTGCCAGCACCCCGGTCAGCCCGCCTCTGGTCGACGGCGCCGCCGCCGCGCAGGGTACAAGCCGGGCGAGGGGCTGGGGCGCGAGCGGCAGGGCATCGCCAAGCCCATCGACGCCAAGATGCGGCCCAAGGGCATGGGCATGGGCTTCAACGACTACGAGGAGCACAAGCTGCTGCGCCCGGGCGAGGCCGCGCGCATGGCGGCTGCGGCGGCCGAGCCGGCGGGCGACGCTGACGCCAGCGCGCGGGCGCGCCTGCGCCTTGCGAGCGCCGTGGGGCGGCGGCAGATGACGCGTCTGGCTGTGTTGACACAGGAAGGTTGCAGTGGCTGTGCGGGGAGCATGGCTGACAGCCTAGGACTTGGGGTGTGCTGGCACGCGCAGGGGAGGCCGAACTTGTGCGGCGCTCCTATGCCAAAAGAAGCACTATGCAGCTCTGAGAGCTCTTAGTCCACAAGAGCTGGGCATGAAGTTCAACCGTCGTTCTGCCTGCAGGACGCGCCGGCGGCCGCCTCGGAGGCCAAGCTGTGGCGGAAGCGCAACGCGGTCGCGCGCGAGCGGCGCGCCTTTCGCACCGCCAGCGAGGTGCTCGCGGAGGCGCCGGAGCAGGCCGCGGCGCCCAAGCAGACCATCCTCGACCTGCGCGGCCGCCAGGCGCGCGGCGCACCCATGCCCCCGCATCCAAGCGCTCCAGCCGCCGCTGCGCATGCTGCCAGCCCCAGCGCGGGTTGCGGGGAGCAGGAGGGAGTGAACGCGAGCGGAACCTTGCGGGTGTTCTCGCTTGCGTGGCGCGTCACGACGTGGCACGCCGTGTCGCTGCGCGGCTGCGCACCGCTCTGCGCTGCACGCGGCAGGCGCGTGTGGTGACCAACCTGGAACACCTGAATGTGGCGGACGCGGGCGAGGGCGGCGAGGCCGCGCCCATGGCGGAGCTGCAGCACAACCTGCGCCTGCTCGTGGACCTGGCCGAGGCCGATCTGCAGCGCCTGGACGCGCGGCTGCGGCAGGAGAAGGTGCGGCTGCTCCCGCGTGCCGCCTGCTTGCCCACCATGCCTGGCGACGGCCTCGCCCGCCGCGCGCCGGTCATGGGAGTCCGATGTGGTGCCAGCGCTCGTTGTCGTTGCCCTGTGCACTGTATCTTGGTTTGAGCGGCCATGCGCATCTTGTGAGCAGCTTTCACAGCAGGCCGCATTTTGGTAATGGTGGGTTGCAAGGCCTTGCGCTGCAAACGTGGCCGTGAGCGGGCCGTCACCTTGGGTCAGCGGCGCTGCGCAGGACACGGCAGTGATCCTGGGGCGTGAGCAGAGCCGGCTGGCTGACGAGGCGGAGTCCGCATCCGCCGCGGCCGCGTGCGCGGCAGCCGTGCTGCAGGCGCGCACGAGGGCCGTGCGAGGCCTCGGTTGCCGCGCCGCGGATAGCAGCTCGGCACACATGTGGTGCCAGCGAGCTCCGGAAGGGTGTCCTGCGCGCGAGCAGCGCAGGGGCAGGAGCTGGCCTTGTTCTAGCGTGCTGTATGTGCGGCGCGCACTTATCGGCCCGCGATCTGAAGGTGGCGGTGGAGCGCGAGCGGTGTTCGTTGTGCCCCTGTCATATGCTGATGACCTGCCACATAGATGCTGCCAGCCCTGTACAGCTGGCCAGCAGCGCCGCCGCTGCGCGCCGCGCGACGCGGCGCGCGGCGGGGGACGGCGCGCGGGCAGGCGCCGGACGCGCACGCCCAATTCCACAGCTCTGCACCCTATACCTGGCACCTGCGGCGCGGCGCAGGAGGTGGCGCGCGGGCAGGCGCTGGGCGCGCACACGAGCACCGAGCTGGCGGAGCTGGCGGCGGTGTACGGCGCGCTCGCGCGCGGCTACCGCGAGGAGTACGTGATGTACAACCTGCCGGCCGCCGCGCTCGCGCAGGCGCGCCGGCCGCCCCGTCCCGCGGCGCTCGCGGCGCGCCGCGGCGCACCGCGGGCTGCTGCGCCGAGCCGGCCGGCCGCTGTGCTGCGGACGCCTGGCTCACATGTCCACTATACGTAGGTAGCCACTTGGTGTTGACTGCACAGAGGCAGATGTTAGGGGGCGTCTTACTCGACCTCCCGCACCCAGCTGTCCAGAGCTGAGAGCTGAGAGAAGCATGCTCGCGAGCTGATCGAGGTCGCGGGCGCGCAGGTGCTGCCGCGGCTCACGGAGAAGCTGTCGGGGTGGGACCCCTTGGCCGACCCTGCGGAGGGCACGGCGGACTTTGCCGTCTGGCGGCCCCTGCTCGAGTCCGAGTCGCAGCGGGACGCCATCTTCCAGGTGCCGCCGCATTGGTACAGGAGGTTACCTGCCCTAGGTCAGGTTGCGCAATTGACAACAAACAGGTGGGACGCGCACAGATGCATGCAAGCTGGCGTCAGCTTTTAGCCCCTGTGTTGGTATTGTGCAGCAGGCCTGAGGGCGCTCGTGCAGCGCTGCAGCCTCGTGGCGCCCGCAGTTGGGAGAGACTTTCACCTTGCACAGTCACCAGCTGGGGCAGGCGCGCCGTGCGGTGCCCCACGCGCGCGCGCGCGCCGCACAGGACGTGGGCGATGCTGGCGACGCGTATGCGGCGCTGCTGGGCGCGGCGGTGCTGCCGCGCGCGGCCGGCGCGCTGACCAACGCCTGGGAGCCGCGCGATCCCGAGCCCGCGCTGCGCTGGCTGGACGCGTGGGAGGGCCTGCTGCCGCTGGCCGTGCAGCGGCACGTCCTGCACTCGCTCGTCTTCCCTAAGGCGCGCGCCCGGCCGCGGCGCCGCCTGCGGCGCCGGCGCTCCGGCAGCACCTGTTGTCCCGCGCTCGGGATTTGCCTTGTGTTGGCCCCATCCGTCAAGCACTCACAGAGGCGCATGACGCCGGCGCGGGACCCCTGCCGTCCCCGCACGTGCTGCATTCACGGGGCCCCACATGCGCGCGGGCCGATGGCCTGTGCGGAAGCAAAGGGCGCGGCTGACGCGGCGGCGCGGGGCGCGCGCAGCTGAGCCGCGCGGTGCAGGCCTGGGAGCCGCGCAGCGAGACGGTGCCGCTGCACGCGTGGCTGCACCCCTGGCTGCCGCTGCTGGGCGCGCAGCTGGAGGACCTGTACCCGGGCGTCCGCTTCCGCCTGGCGGCCGCGCTGCAGCAGTGGCACCCCAGCGACGCGTCCGCGCTCGCGCTGCTGTCGCCCTGGCACACGGCGCGCCCGGCGGGGGCGCCTGGGTCGGGCCGGGCCTTGCCGCGGCGGCGCGGGCGCTGCTCGCGCCGGGGCGCCTGCGCCCGGCAACCCCGGCTCTGACTCTGCAGACCTTCCCTGACCCTACCCACCCTTTCACATCACCACGTTGCAGTGACATCCGAGGCGGGCTACCGCTCGGCCTCCCTGAGATGCTGCCGCACGGCAGCCCAGGCGGCGCTGCGCCGGAGGGAGGCTGCCGCGCAGCCGGATCCACTGACGCGCGGCGCGCGGCGCGCCAGGTGTTTGGCGCCAAGGAGTGGGACGCGCTCGTGCAGCGCTCCATCCTGCCGAAGCTGGCGTGGGCGCTGCGCGACGCGCTCGCGATCGACCCGCGCGCGCAGGACCTGGCCGCCTGGCGCTGGGTGGCCGCGTGGGCGCCCGTGCTCGCGCCCGCGCAGCTCGCCGGCCTGCTGGAGCAGCACTTCTGGCCCAAGTGGCACGCGGTGCTGCGGCACTGGCTCGCGCATGCGCCCGACTTCGACGAGGTCACCGCCTGGTTCCTGGGCTGGAAGGCGCGCGCGCGCGCCGCCCGCTTGCGCGCGCCCGCACGCCGGGGCGCCGGCCCTGCCTGCGCGCGCGTCGCCGACGGCGTGTGGGCCTCTGGGCGCGCTTGGCAGGGGCGCGCGCGGACGGGGAGAGAGGTCAGGCCCTTACGGCCTCGGGATATGCCACTGGTTGGTTGGGGGGCATGCCGTGTTTCGTTCATGCATAGCGAGGGCGCATGTGGCGCCGGGAGCGGACGCGCATGGCGAGGGCCGGGGCGTGCGCCGCGCAGGCGCTGCTGCCGGCCGAGGTGCGCGACCACGAGCGCGTGCGCCTGCAGCTGACCGCCGCGCTCAACGCCATGAACGGCGCAGCCGACGCGCCGGGCGGCGCGGCCGCGGCGCCGCCGCCGTACGGCGGCGGCTATGGGGACTTTGCGGGCGCCGGCGCCGGCCGCGCGGAGCCGTCGCCCGGCACGGGCGCGGCCGCGGCGGCCGAGCCGTCGCTGCGGCAGCTGGTGGAGCAGTTTGCGGCGGACGCGGGCGCCGCCTTCCTGCCCAAGGCTGGCCGGCGGCACGAGGGGCTGCAGGCGCGCCGCTGGGCTCTGTGCAGGGGCTTGCTTGTCAGGAAGCTGGGGGAGTCGGGCCAAAGACCTTCTGCGCAGCCGGCTGCCGGCTCTCAGGGCTGCAGGCGCGATGCTGCCCTACTCCACGTGTTCCTTGCTTGGTTTGGCATGGACGTCTTGCCTGGGGCTTTGAAAGGACGGCCTGCGAGGCATGCCCTGGTGTCTGCAGCGCGCCTCCCCGGCAACCCCTGACCCGGCGCCGCACTGCGCGCGCACGCAGGTGTATGGCTTTGGCGGCGTCAGCTGTGTGGTGGACAGCGCGGCGGGCGTCGTGCGCGCGCAGCTCGATGGCCGCTGGGCGCCCGCGTCGCTGGAGGCGCTGCTGGCCGCCGCGCGCACACGGGGCCGCGGGCTCTGATGCTGGGCCTATGTATCCTAGCCTGTGTGCAGCCCGGTGTTTTAGGACTGAGTGTGGCAGAGTGAGGACGCATGTGTGCGGGAGGAAAGGTGCGTGAGAGGCGCCTCAGTGCAGATGTGCTGACCGCGGAAGCGGCAGGCACTGGTTTTGGCGAGAATGAATGACCGGTCTTGTTTTTGTTTGGGGCGCATCTGTGTGTCTGGGTCTGTGTTCTGTTGCCGCTGTTGCTCTTCTGCCGCTGTTCCTGCAAGCGTGGCCGGCCTACACCCTCCCTCTAGCTGGCCTGTCACATAGCTATGCGCCTGCACTCAGAAGCATTCGCATGTTCGCACTTGAAGGATGCACTTGTAGTTAGAAAGCTTGTGTGCAACAGCAACTGCTTGCAGTGTGACAGCGTGTCTTGCACACGACACACCCATGCACACCTGCCACACCATTGAGCGAGACAGCCGCAGCTCTGCCGAGGCAGCAGGGCTGCTATAAATACAAGCCATGCAGATCTTAGAGCATGCATGCCATTACACGGGCACCCGGAGCACACCCAGAGCAAGCACTCTTGCTGCGCTGCAACCTCGCACTGAGCCAGCGCACTTCCAGTGACCGTCTGCTACCCCTTGCTTCACAAGGATCTCCTACATCACTGCAACCTTCCTGGCAGAGGGCAGCCTGCATGCATCTCGACGCAGCCCATCCTACCTAGTGCCCGCATCAACCTTCACGTTAGCCCTGCAAGCTGAGGCCTGACCACCCCCCAAGCGCAGGACAGCAAGGTGGGCGCAGGCGTTCATTAGCTACCGACCGCTCCTGCAAAGCTTGCACTGCAGCAGGCTAGCCAGCCAGCCCTGGCTGCGCGAGGATCCTGAGCAGGCACCGCAACGTCCCCTTCAATCACCCTGCAGAGGCGCGTGTGATTGACACCCGCCTGCATGACAACAGGATACACAGGACCTGTTAAAAAATATACCTACACCAAAGTTACAGCACAGCCATCATTGGCGTATCATCTGCCTCCTTGTCGACCGCCGCCTTTTCTGCGGGCGACAGCCCAGCGCCGGGCGGCCGCGCAGCCGCCTTGCCGTCAGCCGCTGGCGCAGGCGCTGCCGCGGGCACGGGCGCGCCATTCGCGTGCACGCCGTTGCCATTGGCATGCGCCGCGGCATCGACGGGCGTCGCGGCGGCCGCCGCGTCGCTCGCATGCGCGGTGATGAAGTGCTCCGCCTGGAGCGCCGCCATGCAGCCTGTGCACGCATAGCCATGGGGTCAGCAGCGCGGTCAAGAGCAGCGCTGTCGAGTGCAGGCTGCGCGCCTGGCGCGATGCACTGCGCCTCTGTATGACAGGGCCGCATGTGTGATTAAAATGTACAAAAATGCAACGAGACAGATACCCTCAGGCTCCACATGCGAGGGCAGATATTTGGAAGCGCTGCGGCAGCACTGCACGTGTCGCACGTCAGCGTGCGCTGCCACTACGCGCGCCCCGCAGCCTCCGCACAAGCGCTCGCAGCAGGGGCGCAGCGGCGCCCGCGGGCGCGCGCACCCGAGCCCGCCGCGGTGATGGCCTGCCGCCACTTCTTGTCCTGCACGTCGCCGGCCGCAAACACGCCCGGCACGCTGGTCTCGGTCGTGCCGGGGACCGTGATCACGTACCCGTCGCTGTCCAGCTGCACCTGCAGCATGCGGCCACAGCCCAAGCATGAGCCATATTGGGCGGGCAGGGCAGGGGCGAGCAGGCGCGGCCGGCGGCGGCGGGCCGCCCGCAGGCGCAAGGCGAAGCTGCGCCATGCAGTAAGAAGCAGCAAGCTGGTCGCCGGCCTGTTCCGCCCTACCAGAAGGCCGGGAGGGCCGCAGCCGCTCCTTCACCAAGCCGTGCAGGGGCGTCATGGTAGCAGTCGTTGGCACGCTGTGCTGCAGATAAGGATTATGTCGAGTGCGGCAACCAGGGCCCCCGGGCGAGCGCATTGGAGGAGGGCGCGGCAGCGCGCCTGCCCGCCCAGGAAGGCGCTCGCAGGCTCGTGGCCGATGGCGAAGAAGAGGCCGGTGACCTCCACGTCGCGCTCGGCGCCCGTCTTGAGGTCTTTCACGCGCAGCGCGCGCAGCAGCCCGCGCTCGGTGCCGAGCGCCTCCACCACGACCGAGCTCCACAGCATCTGCGCTCGCGGCCTCTGTCAGCGCGTACGCCGAGCGGCGTGCTGTCGTCTTGCTACTGCTGCGCAATGCGTCCTTGCTTGATAAGCAGTGGCGGTCACTGATCCAGCTCGCCAGACGACCTCCACAGCAGCTGCACAGTCTGCCACAGCACAGACAACAGAGCGAGCAGTCCAGATGGCAGCTTATGGCATGCTTTCAGCCAACGCATACACGCTTGCTCTGGGTCTTGTACGCACCTGCATGGCCACAGTGCATTATAAGGCGATGCACAAACCCATGTCATTGACGCCGCAGATGACCAGGCTTGACCAGGCATGACGGCGTCCTCAGCTTATTTTCAACCAGCAAGCACTGCAAAGATGCGATGGTTTCCCCCCTCACTCCAACTGATCCAGGCAAGGCCCGCATGTCACTTGTGTGCGCACACTCCTGTGCATGTCGTGTGCGCATGCATGGCTGTGCTTGTGCGCTGCTCGTCTTAGCGGTACACTCTGCCATGCCTACAGCGGCCCGCGTGTGCGGACATGCTGTGCCAGTCCCCCACGCCAAACCCACTCCCAGACCATTCCCCACGCATTAGCAGCAGGGGCCTTGGGGCGCCCGGCGGGCGCGGGCCGCGCCTCGATCTTGGGGTTCTCCAGCGTGCGCTTCTGCATGATCTTGCTCGCGCGCAGCTCGTCGCGCCGGTGGATGATGTACACCTTGCTGCCGTACTTGGTCAGGAAGCCCGCCTCCTCCATCGCCGTGTCGCCGCCGCCGATGACCGCCAGCGGCTTGCGCCGGAACATGGGCGCGGCGCCGTCGCACACCGCGCACGCGCTGATCCCCTTGTTCCAGAAGCCGTTGACCTCGCCCGAGCCCGGGAAGTCCAGCCGCCGCGCGACTGCGCCTGCGCACAAGGCGTCCAAATCAGGCACCCGTCACCGCCCGCGGCACCTCTCAGGGGACAGACGCGACCTGACAAGGCCTCCACTTTGGAGAGCCATGCACCTCGTCTAAAGGTCGTTGCCGCACCCACAGCCTGTACACCAGAGTATACGTACAGCACAGCCGGCACGGCCACGGCAAACACGCTTCTCTTGACACCCAGCGTTTCGAACACCCCTGAACGAGCGGGTCCCTTTGCCAGAGCCTGTCCTGTATGACCCCAGCTGCCCTGCTACAACCCGTCTGCTTCAGCGCGTCACCCTGCTGATCTGCTGAAGCAGGGACGGACACAACACAAGCGGTACTCAAGACTGCCACTCCGGCCACCGCCTGGCTTGCTCCGCACCAGCTGCGCCAAGGACAGAGAGCACGGAGTTGTACTCAACCAACCAGGGCAGCTTGACAGGGCCTGCTGGCGTCGGTGTCAATAACACACAAGCTGACAAGCGACAAGCAAAGCTCGGGCTCATTGTTGGTGGCAGTCTGCTAAATATATAAAGGCGTGGCTTCAGGCGGGTGCGCGTGCCTGTCGCGACGATGACCGTGTCTGCCTCGACCTCCTTCTCGTCGGTCCACAAGCGGAAGGGCCGCCGGGACAGGTCCACCTTTGTCACCGTCTCTGAGAAGATGCGCGTGCCAAACTTCTCGCTTTGTGCCCTGCGCCGCCGCGCGCCAAGACGCTGCGCTTGTAATACAGACGCTGGTTGGGACAGGCGGCTTGTGTATGTAGCAAGTTCTGCGCTCGAGTCGTTACGCAGGCGCTGAGTAGTGCAGCCGCCAGTCTGCAGGGCGCCGCGCCTGAACTTGTCAGTGATCTCGCCGCCCATGATGCCCTCTGGGAAGCCCGGGAAGTTCTCGACATCTGTCGTGGTCGTGAGCTGGCCGCCTGCTGCAACACCGTTGGCCAGCCACCCCTCAAACAGGATGGGCTGCAGCTCGGCGCGGGCGGCGTAGATGGCTGCCGTGTGTGCGGCCGGCCCTGAGCCTACGATGCAGAGCGGCGTGCTCAGTTTCTTTGCCATCGCCGCAGCGGCGCACGCAAAGCTCCTGGAAAGCTTGCTCAGGCGTGCAGCTGTGGCATGCGCCAACATACACCAGGTGAGGCAATGAGGTATAGCTCAAGCACCCCGGACAATAAAATATTTTCAAGCTCGAGCCTGTACTGAGGCAAGGTCTTTGTGCCCTGGTCTTTGTCCCTTGGGCTCCTGCGCATACATGCCTCGATGCTTTACATGCTTCAGCATGTAAAGTGTACATTGTAAACGCATGCCAAGGGCCAGCACGAGCGGATCACGCATGCGCAGTGGGGTTGTCCGTGCTGTGAAGCAGCCGGGATAGCCACTTTTGGCTGGTGCAATAGCGCCGCGCAAGCGCCTCAATTATTAGAGAGAATGCCAGGATGCCTGAGCCAATGAGCCTCCCCTTACATGCCCATGGCACCTATGCGACCAGTGCATCGCTGCTCAGCGCCCGCAGCTGTGCCCAGGTCCCACGCCGCTGAAGCATGGCGCGCCGCGCAAGCCCTCGCAGCCTCACGGCATGGCGGCCCCGCGCATCGCTGCCTCCCTGTTCTGCTGCTTGGAGCCGTCGGCGGGCGTGGGCGGGTCGGGCGGCGTGAAGGTGTAGCCGTTGTTCTCGTAGTCTGTGAGCGCGGTCGGCTTGCCCCAGCGGAAGGGCTTGCCGGGGGTGGGCGGCGTGCCGGCCGCGCGCAGCGCCTGCGCGCCAGGGCTCTGTGATTTGGGCTGAGGTGTCTGGCCCCAGCCCGGACGCCTGAGGTGCACATGCACTGCCAGCGCCGCAGGCCCGCATGCTGCGCAGGCAGTCCGAGCGCTGAAATACAAGTGTGCATGCGCTGGCGGGCGCGGGGCGAGCCTGCTGGGCGCGCGCGTCAGGACCAGCGCCTGCCCGCCGCAATGGTCACGCAGTGCTCATGTGTGGCAGGGCCGACATGTGCGTGCAGTGCACCTACTGCGCCAGCAGGCGCACCTCGAGCTCCGGGTCGGGCTCGGATATCCTGACCTCGTAGGTGCGCGCAGTCACCTTGCCGCTGCCGTTGATGACCTGACTTGCTCGCCGAGTGTCGCGGTCTGCGCGCCGTCGCACACAAGAGTGCTGCATGAATGCAACACAGGAGCCAACGGTGGCCGTCTGTTACTTGCTGCTAACGCTACCGCCGCTGCTGCTGGTGACAGAGATGATAATGCCTACAGGCTGCTGCACCCGTCCGGCTTGCCCCGCTGATAGTCGAAGCAAGTGTGGAGGCAGCACAGGCGCACAAGCTGAGCAAGTGCCTGGGGAAGCACACTCATGTACAGCCACAAGCAGTTGCCGCCTGCGTGCAAGCATAGGGGCAGAGAGGGCCCTTGCTGGTGTGGCGGCGCACCGTAGTACTTGATATTGTACACCAGGTTGGGCTCGGCTGCGGGCACGATCGGGCGCACTAGCGACGACCTGCGGGACAACACGCTTGTCAGGGCGGCAGCTGAACTCAACGACAGCAGTTGCGACCTGCACGCGACGGTTGGGGCAAGCGCCAACGCACACACACACGGTAACAGGCACGTTGGGCCGCGTGGTCACTCCTGCGTATCAGGTGCAGTGCGGAGGGGTGCCAGGCTCAAACCTACCTAACACAACACACGCTGGAGGGCGGCTCACCCGGGCGCGTTTTTGCGGTACTCTGTTGACACAGGCATAGGGGACTGGTACTCAACAGACGACGCGACGCCGGTGATCTGTTCGCACCCACATCAGTCAAGCCAGCACGTGCACAGTGCAGAGTCATTCCTGGCCTTGACATGGGGGCACTGTCCAAGCGAGCTCCACCAGTGCAAGCCCGTGCAAGAGTGCACACCACCACACTGTCAGAGTACAGGCAGAGCGGGGCTTGACCATGCAGCGCACCTTCCATGGCGCCTTTATGGGGAGCTTTGCCCACAGGGTCTTGAGTGTGGATAAGGCCTTGTCCATGAGGCTCAAGAGGGCTGCCAAAGCAGACTCTTTCACCTTGCACGGCTGGCCCCAAGCAGAGGCCTAATCGCCTGCGGCTTGAGCCACAGGAAAAGGTGCTGCAGCTGCCTGTCCCTGGGCCAAGCAACGAACGGTCTTCGTGCAGAAAGTGCTTCTCTGCTTGCGCAGGTGCATTCCTTTCACCAGCCAAAAAAGGCTCACAGTGCATCACACACGAGGGAAAGTCCCCAAGGGGGGACTGGAGTGCAAGCACTTTCCACTGCCCAGCAACCACTGCTTGCACGCGTAGCGAAAACAGTGGGACGCTGGTAGATCAGAGGAAGGGCAGGTATATCGCAAGGCGTCTCCCCTACGCTTCTGGGAGGGAGTGGGTGGGTTGCGCACCTACGCCTCGTCCGTCTGGCCGAGGATACTCTAGGGCAAGCCCAGGCGGCCCTGCGCGGCCTAGGGGCGCGCGCCCGCGCGGGCGGCGGAGATGGGGATGTGGATTTCACGCCTGCTGTCGGTCTTTGGTGAAAAGGAGGCTCGCATCCTCGTCCTCGGGCTGGACAACGCTGGCAAAACGACCATCTTGTGTACGCGTCCCTGGACTTGCGCTGCTATTTCGCACATCTGACGATGGCTTTGGGAGCGCGGTCGACCAGAGCTGCTGGTGACTGACCATTCACAGTGGTCAGGCTGATGTGGCGTCCGCGTGCGCAGATCGCCTGCAGGTTGGCGAAGTCGTTTCAACCATCCCCAGTGCGCACCTTGCTGCACTCACTCTCCCGTCAGAGCTGGTGCTGCTCCCTTTGACCGTTCCGGTGACTGACAAAGTGTGCTGTGCGACAGCCATCGGGTTCAACGTAGAAACCGTCACATATAAAAACATCAAGTTCCAGGCAGGCCACCCAGCCCTCCACATGCTGGCTTGCATTGCCGCGCTTAATGCACCAAGTTGGCTCGGTCAAGCTGTGGATCAGCACTGCGCCCTTGGTGTTGCTGCTGGTGCCCTCCGCTGGCGGAGAATGCCCAAGCGTGTCTGCCCTGCTGGGTAAGAAGCTAGTCTGTACCTGTCGCAGTAGGCACTCTGTGGTTTTCCTTGTTAGCTAGGTGTGCACTCGTGTATGGCGCTGGGTTGTATGCACAGCGCTGTAGAGGCGCACGCGTCACGAGGACACCGTGCGGGGCAAGGCTGTGTGCGTAGCACGTAGACAGGCCCTGAGCTGGCAGTGCGCTCGACTGCCTGCCCTTGTCATTGCGCAAGCGCCTGCCCTTGCACGCAAGCAGCCTGCGCTGGTGGCGCGCGGCACACCGCCAGCCTGGGCCGCGCGCAGGTATGGGACCTGGGCGGGCAGACGAGCATCCGGCCGTACTGGCGCTGCTACTACCCCAACACGCAGGCCATCATCTACGTGGTCGACAGCAGCGACACCGAGCGCATCGGCACCTCGGCCGAGGAGTTCCACGCGATCCTGGACGAGGAGGAGCTGAAGGACGCGCTCATCCTCGTGTACGCGAACAAGCAGGCGCGCCGCGCCTGCCGCCAGGTCCAGAGTCGGGGGACCTTGCGTGGTTTGGTGTCGGGAAGCGGTGCGGCTCGGCGTGCTCCTGTTGTATGCCCGCAAGCTGCGCCTGGCGCACTTCTCCTGTCCTGACAGTGCTTGGTTGCCCCCAAGAAGGCGCTGGCTCTGCATTACTTAGCACTTGTCAGTAGCTGTGTTGTCCAGCGCTGCTGCTACCCATGGCATGGCTGCAACCTGGACGCCTGACAGGGTTGAGCATGGCTTGCGTGCCCCTCTGCAGGACCTGCCAGGAGCGTTGGACGACGCGGCAGTGGCCGAGGGCCTGGGCCTGTCCAGCATCAAGAGCCGCGACTGGGCCATCTTCAAAACGTCCGCGATCAAGGGCGACGGCCTGTTTGAGGGCCTGGACTGGCTGTCCAACATGCTAAAGACGCGGCGGAGGTGACAGCGTGCTGCCGCGCGGTGCAGCTCTTTGGCAGTATCTCTGGGTCCAGCTGTGGCGTGAGGAGCGGCTGCGTTCGCTGGCAGTGCTGCTTCTACCTGGCCTGCACCTCGCAGCATCAGCTGGTCAGGCCTGGCCTGTCTGGCGCAGTAACTGGCCACTGCAGTTGCATCAGTGCGCCATTGCCTATCTGCACGACATCGCAGTTTGGCCGGCCACCAGGTGCCTTCCCTAGCTGGGCAGCGCCTCACTGGCTATAAGGCTTGGCAGGGTATGGGCGCGAGCGCTCTGGCTTTGTGACTGTGTCCAGAGGTAGCAAAGTGCGTGTTCGCACGCACGCAGGGGCCTCCAAGAATAAAACGGGCTGTAACAGAGCGTAGCTGCTTAAGTTGCTTTTACGATTACTGCGACACCTAGGAATACATGAAACAACCCGTGAGCCTGCGCAAAACCCCACCCGCGCCTGCCCGCATGCAGCACACCTCATACCCAGTTCGGCACGCGTCCACTCCTACAGCAGCAACCCGCTCACTTCTTCTGCTGCGCCTTGCGCATGAGCGCGCTCATCTCCTCGCGCTTCTTCTTCGCGCGCAGGTGTGTGCCCAGCTGCGTGTGAACGCGCAACGTGTCAGCAGCCTAATTTTATAGAAGAAAGGAGCCCACCTCACTGCCTGCATCCACTGCAGTTTTTCTAGTATGTGCGAAGGATGCAGCACAGCAGAGGCTATGTGCAGGCACTCACGCACACCTCACACAAGGGTGGTGGCAAGGTCGGCGCCTGGTGACCCGACACGCCAAGAGAAAGAGAGCCACCGCACCTTCTTCTTGCACAGCTTGAGAGCGCGCTTGTCCTTGCCGACCTTCAGCAGCTCAGTCACGCGCTTCTCATACGGCGCAAGGCCTGCAACCTCCCGGATGATCTCGCGCACGAACTTCACGCGCTTGCTCGCGCGCTGCACGCCCCCAGCACCGCCCTTTCAGCGCGAGGCAGCAGCCGCCTTGATCGCCCCAGAGCACGCCCGCGCCGCGCTTCCTCCCTTTGCTGCAGACGTCACTGAGGAGCCTGGCCCATGTACTGCAGACAGCTGCTGTTCTCGCAAGTGCTGCACGCCGCAGCATGTGCGGCTCAGCGCCGCGTTTTGCTCCAACGCTCGTCGCCTGCCTGTACCACTGTTCCATAACCACTAGCAACTGCGGCGCAGGGGCGCCGCACCCCTTTGCGGTGCGCTGGCCGCGCGACCTTGGCTCGCCTGGTCACCACATGGCCTTTGTTCAGCCCGACGGCGATGCCGCTGGCTGCCGGCGGCGCCTCCATTCTTTGCTTCCTGCTCTGGAGCGCTGGAGACGTCCGCCCCGCCTCTACACTTGGTGTCGGCTGGGGTTTCAGCCCTAGCACGAGCTCCCACCAGGGCCTGTTCCCACATCCAGGCGCGCTGACCGCAAGCATTGTATACATTTCGCTGCAGAGAAACGTTGGTGGGGCTGTACATGCGCGTGTAGCCATGGGTGCCGCCCTGCTTGCTGTGCCAGTCCGGGCCCCCTTCCGGTCCAGCCCGGCGGCGCTGCTGCGGAGCACGACGCGCCTGTGCCGTCCCGTGCGCATGGCTGCGTACGCAGCCGCGACGAAGCTCAGCCAGGTCTCCCGCCACCCCGCCCCACACCAGCCACTGCTGCAACGAGCGAGCATTGGGCCAATGCGATAGACTCCACCCGTTGCGATGACCGTGTTTGCGCTGTCGCAGGACGAGCTCAAGCGGCAGGCAGCCTGGCAGGCTGTAGAGTATGTGGAGAGCGGCATGGTGGTCGGCCTGGGCACGGGCTCCACGGCGGCCTTCGCGGTGGAGCGCCTTGGCCAGCTGCTGAAGGAGGAGACGCTGAGGGATATTGTGGCTGTGCCGACGTCCATCCGGACCTACGAGCAGGCCAAGGGTGAGTGCGGGCTGCGTGCCGTGAGCTGCAGCTTCACAGAACGGCATGCGCAAGGTGCAGGCACTTGGTGTCAGGAAGGGATGTGAGAACTTCTATGCAAGCTGCAACTAGACCAGTGGCAACCAGGACAGCGGCAGTTTCCTGCAAAAGAGCATGGGAATGTGAGGAGTGGCACTGCTGCCAAATGCAGGGAGTATGGAGGCCGAAGCGCGCTGCAGGGAGGCACGCCGTCCGGGGAGCGCGGGCTGAGCCGAGCAAGCGGTCGCAGGGCTGGGCATCCCGCTGGCGACGCTGGATGAGCAGCCGGAGCTCGACGTGGCGATAGACGGCGCGGACGAGGTGGACCCTGCGCTGAACGTGGTCAAGGGCCGGGGCGGCGCCCTGCTCCGCGAGAAGGTGACACCCCGTGTCCCTGCGCTGCCCCCCTTCCCGGCAGGGCACCCAGACTAGTTGGTCAACGGGCAGGGAAACATGTAATGCTGTGCGTAGGTGCGCTGCTGACCTTGCCAGGCAAGTGGTGCAGTAGAGTACTGGCAACCTTCCTACCCAGGGCAAGATGTAGCAGTGGTGACTACCTTGGTGGCCAGCGGACTCGAAAGGCATTTGTGAAGCGATGGTCGCACTCCCTAGCCAGTGTGTGCATGCGACATGCTCGTGAGCCCAGCCAGGGGTACAGCTCCATGCAGTCTGCACAGCTAACGCGCCCGGCCGCGCGCGCTTGCGCAGATGGTGGAGCTCGCGTCCAAGAAGTTTGTGTGCATCGTGGACGAGAGCAAGCTGGTGTCGGGGCTGGGCGGCAGCAAAGGTGGGCCCTCACTGTGCACGCTCGACTTGCTGCGTGCCGAGTCGGTGACTGCATGCCAGCAGCCATGACTGTCCGTGTGCGTTTTGAAGCGAACTTGTAGCGCCGGCAAGCACGCGCATCGCAGCCAGGCTGACCCGGGCGACCTTGTGACGGAGGCGCTGCGTCAAGAGCATGCATGCAGCGGCGGACTGCGCTGACCCACCGGGCCGGCCCGCGGCAGACGCGATGCCGGTGGAGATCGTGCAGTTCTGCTGGAAATACAACCTGGAGCGCCTGCAGCGGCTGCCGGAGCTCGCCGGCGCGAGCGCCAAGCTGCGCATGGCCGGCGACAAGCCTTATGTGACCGACAATGACAACTACATCGTGGACCTGTTCTTTGAGGAGCCCATCAAGGACCCGCACGCGGCCGCCAGCGCCATGGCCAAGCTCGTGGGCGTCGTGGACCACGGCCTGTTCCTGGACATGGTCGACGTGTGCATCATCGCTGGCGCCGACGGCGTGCGCACGCAGGAGAAGTAGCGCGCTCGCGCGCCGACCGGCCAGGCTCGGGCTGTTTCGGACGTGCGCCGCCGCCGGCGTGGGCAGCAGGCGGCCGCAGGGCGGGGCCGTGTGCCCGGGCATGATTTGGGTCTGAGCCGCCTTTTAGCATGCTTTGCCTGCGCCGTGGGCACGGGATGCAGGCATCCAGCTGGCACCCGTGCACGCCTCATTGCGTGCACGGGGGGCTGAGCGGGTTCCTGACATGGCTCCCAGTATGGCATTGCTGCATGCGCATGCCGGGGAGGTGCATGCCTCCACAGCAGCATGAAAGGCTGTCAGGACAGCCGGGGTTCAAGAAGAGCTCCAGCGTAGGTGTGTTTTGTGAGGCTGTCATATGTGCTGGCATGGAGCCGAGCTGCTAGCAGGCGACATCTGAAAACACGGTACAGGCTGGCACATTGCCATCTTTGCTCGTTCTCATGGGTTTGTCCATATTATCAAATGAGGCTTGTCGTGTGATCTGCGACGGGAAGACTTGCCGAGAGAGTCCCATGTCTGCCTCAACAAGCTGCTGCACATACTCCACATGCACGACACATCAGCGCGTCACTGAGCAATGTGCAGCATTACGACTACAAATACTGGGGTGGCATAAAGGCATGCTGCAAAGCTTCCACTGCGCCACGGATGCTGCAAAGGGCATGTGCGTGCGTTGTCAGTGTCACCTCTCTGCATGCAGCGGCGCGCCTACGAGCAGTCAGGTGAGCAAGCATGCGCGTGGCGCGCAAGCAGCACCTTGGAATGGCACAGCAAAGGAGGTGAGGCATTGGCAGCTTCGCCTCTGGCACAGAGCTGGTGCGCGTTCCTGGGTGACATGCAGCGCCACCCCAGAGCGCCCTCCCATACACACCGTGCCGCTCCCACCTGCACACCCTCACCTCCAGCCCACAGCGCGCCCCTGTCTCCAGCGCCCTGTGGCTAGACGCTCCCGGCCCCGGCCGCATGCATGCAGCCTGGCTGCCAGCCCCAGCACACCGCGACCCACTCCACCCACCCAAGCCCCCTTGGTAGCCAAGTTCGACCATACACTGCCGACGACCTGCTGACCTGTGGACGCACTCTCCCGCCCCGAAGCCGCCGCGGGTGCACGCGCGCGCAGGCGCTACGCCGCGTTGTCGACGATCCATGGGTGCTGCAGCACTTGCGCCAGGGGCAGGCGCTCACGCGGCGCCTTGGTCAGCAGCTGCGCGCGCGCGCAAGGGGGTTCAAGGTAGGGTCAGGGCGAGAGTGGTAAACTCAGCCAGGCGCACGGTGCGCCAGGCGCGTCCACCACAGTAGCCAGACGTGATGGTACTGAGGCCAGGCCATGCGACCCTGCCTGGCCCGCATGCCAGGCGCTGCGCCCTGGCAGGGCCCTACCGCTCTTGCAAGCGCTGCATGGGCTCAGGCACCGGGCCGCAACATGTGGGCCGCCACTGTGGCGCCACACAGGCTGCGTGCGCACCGCCCTGCGCGCACGAGCAGCGCCCCCGGCGGGCGCACGCGGGGCACGCGAGGGGGGGGGGGGGGGGGGGGGGGGGGCGCGGGGCCGGGCGGCCGGCCTTCCGGATGAGGTCGCGCGCGCCGTGCGAGACCGGCACGTCGGCCGGGAAGCGCAGGTCGACGCGCAGGATGCGCCGGTACGTCTCGCTGTGCCCCGACGCCTCGAACGGCGGCAGCCCGAACAGGAACTCATAGCACAGCACGCCCAAGGACCACACGTCCACGGTCGCGTCGTGGTCCGCGCCCTCCACCATCTCCGGCGGCAGGTAGTCCAGCGTGCCGCACAGCGTCTTCCTGCGCGCGCGCGCCGCCCGGCTGGGCCCCCGTGCCGTTTTCTGTGCCAGCGCTCCTGTGGGTCTACTCTTTGCTGACGGCTGCCGCCGGCCTGCAGGGTCTGACCGCGCGACATGGGCGAGGAAAGCAGCTTGCGCATCAACACAGAGCTCGCCTTCTGCTGGTCGGTCAGGTTTGGACGTGTGGGCGGCGACACGCTGGTGGCGCCGCAACATGGGCCGGGCCTGCGTGCAGGACGCGCGCGGCGGCCGGGGGCGCGCACCGGCGGCTGTTGGGCGCGTGCACGGACCAGCCGAAGTCGGCGATCTTCAGCTCGCCCTTCATGCCGAGCAGCAGGTTCTCGGGCTTGATGTCCCGGTGGATCACGTGCTTGGAGTGGCAATACACGAGCGCGCGCGCCAGGGACGCGATGTACCTGCGCGCAGGCCGCCGTGTTTGCAAACGCCACATTTGCAACACGCGCGCACAGCCCCGGGTGCGCGCGGTGGGGCTTGTCTGTTGAGGCGGCTGGAAGAAAGCAGTGTGCTCAAGCGCAGCGCACAGGGCGCGGCCGACCGAGGAGCGAGCCGGCGCGGCACCAAGGACAGCAGCCACTGGCAACCGGCGCCGAGACAGGACGGTCGTGGGGCCGCACGTGGCGGTGCGCATCTCGTCGAAGCGGTTGCACCGCTGCAGCTCCCGGTACAGCTCGCCCTTTGCCGCATACTCCAGGATCAGGTACACGCGGTTCTGCGTGGGGCGCCGGCGCTTGGCGCACAGCAGCGGTCCTACATGTAGCTGTGCTCAGATATATGGCAAGCAGCAGGTGCTGGGAGGCCAGCCGTCCATGTCCTGTTTCCATGGTGATCCACAGAGGCGCGAGCTGTCAGCAAAACAAGCCGCAGCAAACGTCAGAGCTGGCTCTCGGACTGCAAAGTACTGCATGAGAGATTGTGTGCGCGGGTGGCAGGCAGGCGCGAGCGGCTGTGGAGCACACCTCGTCATAGAAGTAGCCATACAGGCGCAGGATGTTCGGGTGGCGCAGGTGCGACTGGATCTCTATCTCGCGCCGCAGCTGGTGCTCCACGTTGGACTGCTGCAGCTGCGACTTGAACAGCACCTGGGCACCAGGGCGCCCAGACCTCGAGCGCGCATTGTTTTTAACAAAGCGGAGGCTCCCATGTGTGCTGCTCCACAGCGTATACGTTTTCGAACATCTACAAAGCCTGTAACACCACGCGCCTTGGCCACCGTGAGGCCGGTAGGGAATGTATGGGCGCGCAGGCAGCGGGGCCGCGCCCCGCGCACCTTCAGCGCGACGATGAACTTGCTGCGCTTCTCGCGCGCCAGGTACACGTTGCCGAACTTGCCGCGCCCCAGCGGCTTGCCGATGTCAAAGTCCTCCAGCTGCCACCGCCGCTCGGTCTGCGGCTTTGGCCGCGGCGGGGGCGGCCCCATGCTCGTCCCCGCGCTGGACCCCGCGCTGAGCCCCGCGCCGGGCCCCGAGCCGGCGTGCTGCGCGCCGGCGTGCTGCGCGCCGGGCGCCGCGCCGGCCTGCGGCGCGGCGGGCCGCTCGGCCTGGTTCTGCGGCGCCTGCTGCAGCGGCGCACGCGCGGGCCCGCTGCTCAGGCCGGTGCGCGCCGCCTTGCGCTCGCCCTTGTCGCCGGCGCTGCCCCCCGCCGGCCACTCCGCGGCGTGCTTGCGGTCCAGCGACTTGTTGTGGCCCGAGCGCGGCGAGATGTTCTCCTGCGTGTGCGTGCATGTGCATCCCGCGTCAGCTCAGACGCCAGGAGGGGGCGGCAGGACGGGAGGGGTGCCTAACAGATGGGGCGCCAGATCGTGCGGGCCGCGCCTTGACCATGGTGTCGCCGGGCGCCATGGCAGGCTCGCCCGTCCGTGCCGCCGCTGGCGCGCACCGGCTGGCAGCAGCGGCCTGCTCGCTCTCGACAGGCCGCTGTGCGTCGCAGCACTCCTTTCCATCCGTTGGGAGCTGTCTTGGCATGTCTCGTGTGGCAGGGTAGGGTCTTCGACGCAAGCAGGAACAGGAGCAAGGCCATCGGCGATGGCTGGGTGTGGAGCTGCTCCTCGCTGCGGCTGCCGCTAGCGTGTATTGGAGTAGCGCTGCCCAGGCGTGTGGCGCTGCGGCGCAGGTGGCAGAGGCGCGGCGGGCGGCGTGCGGCCACCGCGAGCGTGCGCCACGCGGCGGCATGGCCCAAGGGGGCCAGGCCCGGCTGCGGGAGGCTCTGCAGGCGGGCGGCCCGGGCAGCCAGAAGGAGAAGGGACCGCCCATCGCGGACGGCATCCTGACTGTGACGCCCGATACCCCTGAGGCGGTCGAGTGGCGGAGCCGAAGGTCGGTGATCGACAGCGCTGGAGCCTCCTCGTCCTACTTGGAGGACGAAAGCGGTGAGGGGGCCTCGGCTCGCCTGCTCGAGCCGTGGGCAAACCCCAAGGGAGGCTGGCAGCTGATGGGCTGCCGCGCGCGCAGGCCCCAAGCCCTCAGAGCTGTATGGCAAGTTCACCTGGAAGATAGAGAACTTTTCGGAGATCAGCAAGCGCGAGCTGCGCAGCACGGTGTTCGAGGTGGGCAGCTACAAGTGGTGCGCGCCCGCCCACGGCGCATGGCGCCGCGCCACACCCGCCCGGCTGCTCTGTTGCCCCGCATTGCAGGCTGAGAGCCACGCGCGCCGCGCCGGCAGGTACATCCTGGTGTATCCGCAGGGCTGCGACGTGTGCAACCACCTGTCGCTCTTCCTGTGCGTTGCAGACTACGACAAGCTGCTGCCAGGCGCGTCCGCGCGTCCTGCCCCGCGCGCCACGGCCCGCGCCGCGGCGGGCGGCTGACCGCGGCGGGCGGCGCGCCGCGCAGGCTGGAGCCACTTCGCGCAGTTCACCATCGCGGTCGTGAACAAGGACCCCAAAAAGTCAAAGTACTCTGGTGCGCGGCGTCCCGCTGCTGCGGCCCGCTGCTGCGCCCGCTGCTGCGCGCCGGCGCGCTTTGGCGGCGCGGCGCGCGGCTGAGCGGCGCGCGCGCACGCAGACACGCTGCACCGCTTCTGCAAGAAGGAGCACGACTGGGGCTGGAAGAAGTTCATGGAGCTCAACAAGGTGATGGAGGGCTTCACCGTCTCCAACAACCTGGTCATCAAGGCGCAGGTGCAGGTTATCCGGTGCGCCCCCGCGCCGCGGCGCGCGCTTTGCACGGCAGCCGAGCGGGCGCGCTGCCGGCCGGACGCGCAGCATGGCGCGTTGGCGGCGCGGCGCTGGTAACTGTGCATGGCGCTGTGTACGGCGCGCACACCGCGAGCCCGCACCGGCCAGCGCGCCCGGACTGGTCGGCACCGCACGGCGGCGCGCCGCTGCCTCTGCCGGAAGCGCCCCGGCGCCTCGCTGCCGCACAGCGCCAGCGCCGGCGCGGCCAGGGGAAGGAGTTATGCTGCGGCGCGAGCGCGGCGCGAGCGCGGCGCCTGATGCGCGCGGAGCGGCGCGCGCGCGCAGGGACCGCCCGCACGCGCCCTTCCGCTGCCTGGACGCGCAGTACCGGCGCGAGCTCGTGCGTGTGTACCTGACCAACGTGGAGGCGCTGGCGCGCAAGTTTGTGGACGAGAAGCGCGACGCGCTGGCCGCGCTGCGCGACGATGCGGCCGGTTTCCGCGCGTTCTGGGGCGCCGTGGATGCGCGCGCGCGCCGGCAGCTGGCCACCGCCAGCGGCGAGGCGGTGCTGAAGGCGCGCGCGCCCCGCCCCTGCGCGCCCTGCCGCCGACGCGCGGCGCGTGCTGCGGCGCGGCGCCGCTCCTCCCGCAGCGGGCGGCCGAAGGGCTTTCCCAGCAGCGTGGCCGGCAGCGCGGCCGGTCGCTATGCGCGCGCGCCCAGCGGGCGCGCACGCACAGCTTAGCAAGGCGTGCGCCGCACGCCGCCGCCTGCAGCGCGGGCGGCTTGACAGGCGGGCACGCCGGGCGCAGGGCGTCGTGAAGCGCTTCTTTAACGAGAAGGAGGTGACGTCGACGCTGGTCATGGACGCGCTGTTCAGCGGCTGCAAGCAGCTGGAGGAGGCGTCGCGGCTGGCGGCCGACTCCAAGAAGGCGCGCGCGGGGCCTGGCAGCGGCCCGGCGCGCTGAGGCGGCCTCGGCGCGCGCTTATCACGCCGGCACTTGGCTTTTGTCACCCAGAGGGGCGGCCGCTCCCAGGACGGCAGCTTCGGCAGATCGGGGCCATCCGCGGTCCAGCACATGCGCGGCGCGCGCGCGCGCGCCTTGCGCGTCCCAAGGCGCTTTGCACGCCGGGCGACCCACGGTGGTATCGCGGCGGCGCGCGCAGGGGCGGCGCGCGGGCGCGGGCACGGTGGTCGTGAGCGCGGAGCGCGGCACCTGGGCGCTGGCGGGCGACGTGCTCGTGCTGCTGGAGCGCGCCGCGTGCGAGGCCATCCCGCCCTTCCGCGACGACAAGGCAGCCGACCCGCTGGCCAGCCGCAACGCGCAGGCGCGGCGCCCGGCAGCGGCGCAACGACAGCGGCTCCAGCCTTGCTGGCGATGGTGTCGTGGCGCGGCTGCTTGGCTTGGTGCAGCTGCTGGTGCGGGCCACCCAGTGACCGGGCTGCGGCGTACGAGGCCGGGGTCGAGCTTGATGGCGGGGCGCGCGCAGGACGCGGACGACTACAGCAAGGACTACGTGGAGCGCGACGAGCGGCGGCTGACCGAGCTGGGCCGGCGCGCGGTGGAGATGTTCGCGGCCGCGCACATCTTCGCCGGCCTGCAAGAGGCGCACAGCGAGGCGGAGAGCATCCGGCGCCAGGACGCGCTCATCCAGGAGGTGCGCGTGTGGGATGGAGGCAGAGCGCCCTGGCGCGCCCTGACCCCCACGCGGATCCAGGAGTCGCGGGCGGCTCGCCCCTGCCTGAGGCGGGGGCGAGGGCGCCCGCCAGTGCTCTGAAAAGCCCGAGCAAGGCGCGGCGCCCACAGAACGCCTGAATAGCTGTCAAAGGTGAGCTGGAGCATCGCGTGCATGCAGCCTTGAGGCAGAGCGCAGCGCTCAGCACTCTGCCGGCGGTGCTCGTGTGGGCGGAGGTGCGCTGGATTGCTTGCAGCGCTGTGCGCACTGCTGCGCGTGGGCTGCCTGCCGCGGCGTCTGCACCAGGATGCGCCAGGGCGTGGTGGGCGGTTGTCTGGCGCCAGGCCCGGCGGCCAGGGCACACGGCAGGCCGGCGAGAGGAGCGGGGGAGAGCAGGCGGAGTAAGATGCCAGGTGGGCCAGCGGCGCTGCCAGAGGCGCTGCCAGAGGCGCTGCCGTAGGCGCCAGGGCAGGCGCAGCGCCCGCCAAGGGAGGCACTCTTTTGGGCGACCGCATGTTCCGTGTCCGACCCCTGCCTAATCCATGCACGCCGGCAGGAGGAGGAGGCGGGCCGCGCGGAGGACGCGCGCGCGTCGGCGCGCGCGGCGGCCGAGCGCGAGAAGAAGGCGCGCAAGAAGGAGCGGCAGCGCGCCAAGAAGGCCGCCGAGACGGCGCGGCGCGAGGAGGAGGCCGCCGCGCAGGCCGAGGCCGACGCCGCTGCGCGCGCCGAGGCGCGCCCCGGGCCAGGGCTCTGCGGTGCCGGAATAGGATAGCGCGGGCTGAGCGCGGCCGCGCACGGCGGAGGCGCGGCGACCGCTGCGGAGCCAGCGCCGCGGGCCGGGTGCGGCCGCGTGCGGCGCAGGCGCGGCGACCGCTGTGGAGCAGGCCGGGCTGCTGTTGCCAGGCTCCATGGCCCGCTCGGCCCTTGCGTCGCCTTTGGGCAAGCCAGACTCGTATGCAATGGGCTGGCGGGCGGGCGAGCGCGGCCGGCCTGCGCGCGCAGACGGACCGGCGGGCGAGCGAGGAGGCGGCCGTGCGCGCGGCGGACGAGGCGCTGCGCGAGCGCGAGCGCCAGGACGCGGCGCGGCGGGCCGCCGCGATGCTGCGCCCGCGCGGGGCCCCCCGGCAGGCGCGCTGCCCTTCACAAATCCCCTCTTCTCATGCCGCAGGGCTCCGCTCCCCTGGCGGTGGCGCCGCCGCGCGCGCGTGGGCGTGCGTCTGCCGGCGCGCGTGCATGGTCCGGACCTCGCAGCCCTGCTGGCCGCCTCCCAGCACGCAGCCTGAGCGGCGCGCCCGCTCGCGGCCGCCCTCGCGGCTGCCCGGGTCTGTTCGAGCGAGCATGCCGGTCGGGGGCGGAGCTCCGATGCGACGACCGGGCGGGCGCGCAGGAAGCGGCGGAGGCCGCGCCGCAACGCGAGCCCGGCGAGCAGGACGCTGCGGCCTCGCGCAGCGGCACCGCCGGCACGACCGGGCGCGAGGACGCGGGCAGCAACGGCGGCGCGCCGGACACGCCGGCCGCTCGGGTTGCGCCCGCCAGCAGCGACAGCAGCGCCTCCTCCGCCTCGCTGTCCGACGACGACGACGAGGATGAAGAAGACGACGCCGACGGCGGCAGCAGCAGCGGCCCCGGCACGGGCACGTCCGAGGGCGAGTCCGCGTCCGCGGCGGCCTCCAGCTGCAGCGGCGCGGCCGCGTCGCGGCGGTCGTCGTCGGGCGTCCCGTCGTCCTCGGCGGAGCTGGTCGGCGCGCGCTCGCTGGAGCCGCACCCTGGCTCCGAACCCGGGCCCGCCGCCAGGCCCGCGCCCGCGGCGGCGGCGCGGCCGCGCGCGTGGCCGCCTGCTTGGCACGCCGCGGCGCCGGCCGGCGTGTTGGGCGGCGCGCCTGCGGCGGCAGGGCCGGGGGCCGCGGCGGGCAGCAGCGAGGCGGCGCCAGCGGCGGCGGCGGACGCCGCGCCGGGCGCGCCGCCGCAGCCGCGCGCGCCGCGGGGGCACGTCGAGTACCTGCAGGCGCAGCTGGCCGCAGCGAACAAGGCGCTCGCGGCCGCGCGCACCGAGACCGTCGGCGCGCAGGTCCGCCCGCCTGCCGGGGCAAGAGTGGTGGTCCATGTGATAGCACCTTCACGAATGCGGAGACTCAGCCGAGCCCATCAGGTGCACCGTGGCGGCCGCGCGGCGCGAACGGCACAGGCCGAGCGCGCGGCTGCGCTGGAGAGGGCAGGGGCAGGGTTGCTAACCCTGGAGGCTGCGCAGGCGGCGCTACGGGAGCGCGGCGCGGAGGTGGCCACGCTGCGCGGCGCGCTGGCGGAGCAGCAGCGGCTGCACCAGGCGCTGGCGGCGGCGCACGCGGCGCTGCAGGGCGCGCACGCGGCGCTGCAGGCGCAGGCCGCGGCCGGCGCGCAGCCGCGCGGCAGCACCGCATCGTCTTTCAGGCGCGCGCCGCCGCCGTGCCCCGCAAGGATCTGGCGCCAGGCCCAATTTGCTATCTTGCGCTGCCGAGCGCCGTGTAAGAGTGACAGGCATTCGAGGATGCGGCGCGTTCGTGCGGGCGGCAACGCATTGCCGTTACGGCGCGCCACTGAGGCGCTGCGGTGTGGGCGCAGCGCGGCGGCGGCGGCCGCGGTCGGCGGCGCCAGCACAGTCAGCGAGACGAGCGGCGAGTCGCGCCCGGCTTCGCGCGCATCCTCGCTGGACCTCTCTGGCCCCGACGCCCACCCGCTGCTCGCCGCAGCGCGCGACGGCCACCCGCCGCTCTCTGCGGCGCGCCTGGCCGGCGGCGCCGGGCACCCGCCCAGCCTGCCCGCCACCCACGCCGCCAGCGCATCGTCCAGCCACGGCGGCGCCGCCCATAGCGCCACGCACAGCGCCAGCCACGGCCACGTGGCCGCCGCGGCGGCAGGCGCGGCGGCGTGGCCCGCGCCGCGCGACGGCGGCGGCGGCGACCCCGCGCCGCGCGGCCCCGGCGGCGGCGCAGCGCCGGACCGAGGGGAGTCCGCGCGCGCGCACAGCGTGGGCGCGCCCGAGCGAGCGCCGCCCGCGGCGGAGAACGGGCGCGGGGGCGGCCACGCGTCAGACGGCAGCAGCGCGGCCGGGCACGCCGAAGCGAGTGTCGCCTCCCAGGCCGCGCCCGCCCCGCTCGATGTGTGGCAGAACGGCGGCGGCCCCGCGGCGGCGGGCGGCGAGCGCGCGGCCGCGCCGGGCGAGCGCGGCGGCCCGGCGCCGCCGCAGCATCCAGCCGGCGCGGGGCCGGCGCGCTCGCACAGCGGCCCGCCTGGCACGCGCGCGCCCCCGGGCGGCTCGCCGGGCGGCCGCGCCAAGGATGCCGGCGCGCCGGGCGGCGCCGACGCAGAGCCGGGCGCGTCTGCGGCTGCCGCGCATGCGCGGGGGCATGGCGCGCGCGGAGCGCGCGGCGGCGCCGGCGGCCATGCGAGTGCCAGCTCGCCCGCGGGCAAGGACGGCGGCGGCGGCGTCGGCAGGAGCGGCCATGGCGGCGGCGGGCCGGCGGCGGGCGCCCGACCGGGGCGCAGCTCGTCGGTCCCCACCCAGCTGGGCGCCGGCGCCGGCCGGCCGGGCGCCGGCGGGTCTGCCGGCAGCCCGAGCGGGCCGCGGCAGGGTAAGGGCGCGGCCGCCGCCCAGGGCTCGCCCGATGGCGGCGCCGCAGCGGCGGCGTCCGCCGCCGCCGCCGCCGCCGCGCGCAAGCTCAGCAACAAGATGCTCAACGGCAACGCCGCGGCGTTCGTGCCGTCGGCGGCGCCCCCCGCGCCGCCCGGCGGCGGCGCGCATGGCAACGGCGTGCTGTCCTACCGCTCTGCGGCGTCGGGCGGCGGCGGGCCGCATGCGTCGCCGCGGTTGGGGCGGCACAACATGGCGGGCGCCATGGGGGACCCCGCCAAGGCTCCCGCAAGCCCCGCGGGCGGCGGGCGGGGGGTGCCCCACATGGGCGCGGGGGCCCCTGCGCACCCGGGGGCCCCTGCCGGCGTCAACGGGCAGTACGGCCGCGGCGGCTACCGCGCGCTGCCGCCGGGGCAGCACGCGCTTCCGCCCTACTCCACGCCTGTGGCCAAGGTGCGCCCTGGCCCCGCCTGCACAGCGTCATGCCAGGCAGGAGAGGCAGCAGGCCCGCTGCAGTGCTGACAGCTGCTGACTCCGGGTTGAATAAGGCCTTGCAGAGTGTATGCGGAATTGTACACCTCTTCGTCAGGTGCCGGCCCCCGCTGCGGCACCGCAACAGGGCACGCAGTCGTACATGACACGCTGTGTGGTGGCGCTGCATGGAGCTCACCGGCCCGCTGTGCTCGGGTTGCGCAGAGGGCGGATGTGGCCGCCCCAGCGGAGAGCCCCGGCCTGGATGACTTTGCGCACATGGGCCTGATTACCGACCTGCTCGACTGAGCTCCTGCTCCCACCCCGACGCGCTGCATCATGAGAGGCCGGCCGCCGCCGGGATGTTTGCGCGTGTGGACTGCAGTTGATGCCGCACGTTCTAGGGGTGGCGGATGTAGGCTGCCATGCATACCTGGCCTTGGGGCTAATGCTCCGGCCCTATGCACATGCTAGCAGGCCTTGTTTGTGCCAGCCGGGGGTTTTAGTTGCGCAGACTCTTGGCTCCCCGACATGGACCCAAACGAGGCACCGACGTGATGTGAAACTGTGCTGACCCATCTTCAGCATGATGTGCACATGTGGAATGCTCTGCCGTGCCCTAAAACAGCCTTCACAGGGGCTTTAGTCCTAGGGCTGTTTGTTCAAGCAGTATGTTTCCAAAGAGCCTCCTCACCTGTAGCCTCGCAGGTGATGCAGGATGGACCCCTTAAACAACTTACGGGTTGAGCGCACAGCAGCCTCGGCACCCGTGCACGCCCGTGAGGCGTCTGCGTCATCAGACCGCACAGCGGATGAGCCAGGCAAGCAGAAGAGCAATAGACCTTCCACCAGCAAGCTCAACCAGGCTTTGCGTAACTTGAATCCCTTCAAGGTGCGGCAGAAGCGCACGGCGCTCGCAGTGTTCCACTTGCAAATGTACCGCGACTGACCGGTCCTGCACGGTGGCGCAGAGACAAAACACGGCCGACAGATGGTTCAACCCTGAGGAGGCCACAGCGCAAAAGGTGGCCTGCCCGAGCCATTTGGCTCACCATCCATCAGTGCAAGTGCCTTGCCGTTCACCTCCGCGGCATGCAGCACCTGGTCAGTGGACATGCGTACACCGGAGGGCCCCCGCAGTGACACACCACTGACATTGCCCTTCCAAGGAACAGCCTGTGCTGACTATTCAGGAAAAAGCAAACGACCTGCAGGTGCCCCATCTGGTCTCTGTCATGATGCAGCAGCAAAGGCGATGCGTCACCGACGCCGGCTGTGCGCGCCGCGCCGCGCAGCGCGCCTGGGCCAAGCAGTTCTCGGAGGGCGAGAAGGTGCTCGGCTGGCCGTCGCACCTCTTCGAGAGCTTCATCATCGTGGTGCGCCGCCTGCCTGCCTGCCTGCCAAGGCTGTTGGACAGGGGCTGTGAGGCGCCGCGGCCGCACTGCGACGGCGCTCACACCCGACCGCTCGCGCCTGACCTGCTGGCTCGACCCGCAGGGCGTGCCTGCAGACGCGGAGGTGAAGTCAGTGGTCGGCGAGCCGGACCTGGTGAGCCGAGGTGCGGCCGCGCACCCGGGGCTCCGAGCCCCAACAGCCTCGCAGTGCGCGAGGGCTAGCGGAGCGGGCAGGAGGCAGGGGCGGCGGGGCGGTGCGCTGCCAGGACAGCAAGCACAAGCATCGGCAGCAGCGTATAGCTTTGCTGCCTTCGCTCGAGGACTGCGCGCTCTGCGTTTGCCGATCACCTCTCCGGTGCAAGCCGACGGACTGGCTTGCAGCAGGCCGTCCCAACACACCACTGTATTAGAGGTCGGGCTGTGCGCGCGCGCGCGCAGCGCGCTCGAACGAGATCCGGAGCGTGGCGGTCACCGCGGAGGCCGCGAAGGAGCGCGAGCACCGCGGCGCGCCCCGCGGGCAGCCCCTGCCCCCCCAGGTGCGGTTTAAGCATGGGGGCCCGAACCATTTCTCTGCTGCATGCACCACGCGCGCGTGCGCGGCTGCTGCATCCCTCTTCTGCTGCATGCCCCATGCGCCCTGCTGCACATCCAGGCGCCATGCCCTTGACAACAGGAGCAGGCTTGCAACCAAAGGACAGGGTATGCAGCGCATGCCGAGCGCGCGGCAGCGCTGCGCCGCACGCTTGCCGCCGACCGGCGCGGCGCCGGCCAGGTGCTGTTCGCGTTCCCGCCCGGCAAGCCCGTGACGCCGGACGCCGCCGCGTTCTGCTTCCCGCACGGCGTGCAGCCGGCGCTGCTGGAGCGCACGCCCTCGCTCTCCGCGCTTAACGAGCTTGTGTGCAGCCACGCGTACGCGGCGTCCGACGCGGCCTCCTTCATCTTCACCATGAAGGCGCGCCGCCCGCGCACCCGCCTGCGCGCCGCCGCGCCGCCCTCGCGCCGCCCTGTGATCATCAGTCGCTCACACGGTGTCCAGCAGCCGGGCACACTCCCGATGCGGCCTGCCTCACCATGGCACCCGCGCTGAGGCTCTGTGATAGTCTGCGTCTCAGCTCAGATAAGGCAGGGCCGCCTGCTGCAGCTGGCTGCAACTGGAGGCCGTGCTGGGGGGCCAGGTGGCGGACAATCTGCCGCTGTACGGCGTGTGCTGCTACATGGACGAGCTGGTGGCGCGGCCGCCGTCGGCGCTGCGGCCGCCCGGCGCGGCGCCGCCCGCGCTGCCGCGCTTCCTGGTGGCCGCGCCGCGCTGCTACTGCCTGCTCACGCACTACCCCTTCTTCGCGCTGCACCTGAAGGCGGGACCCCACCCTACCCTATACCCTGGGCGGCAGCACGCCCGCGCTGCCGCGCTTCCTGGTGGCCGCGCCGCGCTGCCACTGCCTGCTCACGCATTACCCCTTCTTCGCGCTGCACCTCAAGGCGGGACCCTACCGTACCCTGTAACCTGGGCGGCAGCGCGCCCGCGGCTGCCAGCCCCGGCACGAAGCGGCGCCGCTGCCCGGGCCCCGCTCTGTGCACTCGCGCTGTCCCGTCTGCATAGCGCGACTGCTGCCTGCTCACACACTAATGCTGCGCCCAAAGGCGCGTGCTGTGCCCGTGGCACCCACCCGGCCCTGCTGCTGGCCCGTGCCCGCTGCGCGCCGTGCTGCGGCCGGCGCCGCGGCTCGCCGGTCTGCTGCGGAGCGCCACCCACGCGGCGCTGCCGCCGGGGGTGCCGCACCTTTGGCAAGGGCTTGGAGCGCGCGGGCGGCGTGCAGACCCCAAGCCCAACTTTGGATCAACAGCCGCTCACAGGGCGCCGCTGGTGCAGGTGCTGCACATGGTGATGGGCTTGGAGCGCGCCGACAGCGTGCAGGCCTTCCTGCCCAGCCCGCAGCGGCCGCCGGGCAGCCCTGCCGCCGACGCGCGCGCAGCGGGCGCGCCCGGACACGCCCAGCAGGCCCCCGCAGACCGCTTTGAGCACAGTCTGGGCGCGGGCGGGGCCGCGGGGGCGGAAGGCGAGGGTGCTGCGCGGCGGGGTGCCGGGCAGGAGAGCGCCTCTGGCAGGGGCGGGGCTGCGGCGGGCGCGCATGCGCCCTGGCGGCCGCAGGGGAGCCTGTCAGAGGGCGCTGAGGCGGCCTCGGCAGCGCCCCTGGAGCCGGCCGCTCGGGAGGCCGGCAGCGCACAGCCCTCATCGTCCCCCGGCGTGCACCCCATGTGGGGCCGCGCTGGGCGCCCGCCCGAGCTAGCCGTGGATGCTGGAAGTAGCATCTCCACCGATGGCGGTGGCGGTCCAGGCCCCAGCGCAGACCTCGGGCCCTCGGCCGCGGGCGCGCCCACCGAGGCCAGCCCGGGGGCGCTCGCGGCTTCGCTCTACGCGCGGCGCAGGACCACCAGCGAGGGCGAGCCGAGCGAGTGCGCGCCGGCGGCCTGCCCCGACGCTGCACGTGAGGGCAGCGCGAGCGCAGAGCCCGGCGCAGAGGGCTCTGCGGCACGTGCCAGCGGGGCGGGGCACGCTGGGGGCCCGCCTGAGGCCGCGGTGGGTGTTGGGCCCCGTGTCGAGAAGCCTGACACGCCCTTCGCGTCGCCGGAGCCGCAGAGCGCGAGCCCCAGCCCGGGCGCCGCGCGCGGTGGGGACGCCGGCGCGTCGCCCGGCGCAACGCCCGCCGCGGGGCCGGGCGCGGGGCTGGAGCCCGGCCGGCCGACGGGCGCGCTCGCGCTGCGGCGCGCGTCGGAGCGCATGCGCGCCGCGCTGGCGGCCGCGGGCGGGCCCGACGGCGACGGCCGCGGCGCGCTCGGCGACGCGGACAGCGACGCGTCCTCGGCCAGCTTCCACACGGCCGCGTCGGGGCAGCGCCTGGCGCTGGCCAACGGCGGCGGCCACGTGCGCAGCGCGAGCAGCGAGTCGCTGGCCGGGCTCTCCGAGGTGGGCGCGGGGTCGCCCGGCGCGGGGCGGGAGCCCGCGGGCGGGTCGCCGGCTGCGCAGCGGCGCGCGGCGCTGCGCTCGCAGTCCGGGCGGGCCGGCGCGGGGCCGGCCGGCGGCGGCCCTGCGAGCGCGCTGCAGGTGCGCTCGCCTGAGGCAGGCCGGGGAACAGGGTGCCGCAGCATCAGGTGCCCGGGGGCGCCTGCCGCGTGTTTGCTGGCAGGCGGCCGCCGCATGCCCCAGCCCCGCGCCAGTCGCTCGTGGCGAGCCGCCTGCTTTTCCGGAGCGCAGGCTCTGTGCCTGCGCTGTGATAGTATGTCGCCTTCCGCTTGCAAGGAGTGCTCGGCATGCGGCGCGGAGTGCTTGGCGAGCGGCGCTCAGCAGGCCTTCGTGGCGCACTTGGAGACTGAGCGAGGACGGGGCAGGGACACAGAGGGGCCAGGGCGGGCCGCGCAGGTGGTGCGCGCATACCTGGCGCTGCCGGTGCCGGCGCCGGGCGAGGCGCTGGAGTTTGCGCCCGACGACGGCCTGCAGCCGGTGCACTTTGCGCGGCCGGCGGCGGCCGAGGGCGCGCGCCGCGCGTACGCGCACCGCTCGGCGATCGCCGTCGCGGAGGCCGAGGCCGCGGCGGGGCTGCGGCCGTGGGCGGTCGCCGCGCTGTGCCGCGCGCTGTCGCTGGACAACATCCTCACGCTGCTCACCTGTGCGGCCCGCTGCGGGGCGGGGCTGAGGTAGGGTAGGGTACGGTAGGGTTGAGCTGCAGCCGTGCGCGGGGTGGCTGGGCGGGGGCTGCGGTGCCGCTGGTCGCAGGCGGCGGGCGCGCTGCCGGCGGCGCCCGGGCTGGCCAGGGCCGCCCGCCTCCGCCTGCATGAGTGCGTGCATGCTGCTGGCACGCCAGGTCGCTGCGTGTCCGCCGAGGCTGGTCGCCTCTCGCGCGTGCGCGCTGCTGGGGGCGCCCCAGCAGCTGTCGTGTAAACACCGCCGGCACCTGCCGTCCTGACCCTGTGCGCCCTAAGCCTCCAGAGGGTTAGGGTCGCCGCGCGCAGGCGCGCTGCTGGAGCGCCAGGTGGTCGTCTTCTGCCCCAACATCGGCGTGCTGTCGACGGTGGTGCTCGCGCTGGTGCCGCTGCTGCGGCCGTTCGCGTGGCAGTCGCTGCTGCTGCCGGTGCTGCCGGTGCAGGAGCGGCTGCTGGAGATCATCGAGGCGCCGGTGCCCTTTGTGCTCGGCGTGCAGGCGCGCGCTCCCGCAGCCGCGCCGCACCCTTTTCTGACCAAATGCACCGACGGTGCGGGGTCAAGCGGGACGGCCGTGCCCTGATGTTGGCATGCGGTCGCCTGCGCCGGACTTTACAGCCTCCGCAAGCCTGCATCCAAGCAAACGACCTGTATTTATGGCCCCTTGCCACAAATACAGCAAAGGACCTGTGCCCCTTGCCACCAGCACTGCCTGGGGCACCGCAGGCTGATCGCCAAGGTATCAGTGTCTGCAGCGTCTGTTCTCCGCTGACTGCAGTTGCCTGACGCCGTCACCCCAGTGCGTGGCCCCTGTGTGTACTCTTGAGCTCTGCTTCAGTGGGTCGAGCACACAGCGGCGCCAGCACAGCCGCCCCTCTCTTGCCGGGAGCGCAAAGCGCTGGCAGCTGGCAGCTGCCATACCCTGCGCACTGGCAGCTGCCATACCCTACCCTATGCGGCGCGTGCGCGCAGTACAAGACTGCGGAGGTGGCCGCGCGCTGCGGCGGACTGACGCGCGTGAACGTATACAAGGACCGCATCAAGCTCGCCAAACCCGGCGCGCTGCCGCCGCTGCCGCACGCGCCCGCGCTGACCGCCGCGCTCGCGCCGGTGCGCGTCCGGCGCGCTCTGCGCGTCCGCGCGCACAGCCCGGCGTGCAGCCTTGTGTTGCGGCAAATGCTGTTCTCACGGGTGCACCCGAGCTGGCGGCTGAGGCCAGCCACCAGGCGGGTCCCTTCCACCCTAGCGCCCGTTCATGCGCACTTGAGCGCACTGTCGTGCTGCGTAGAACGGAGGCGCCTTGCCCACACCAGGGTGCAGACCATGGGCTGCCACATGAGGTCTTGGACGGATGGGTTGGGTGGACGCAGCGCGCATTGTTGGGGCCACGGGGGCACGCCCCGTCATGCGCACTTGAGCGCACTGTCGTGCTGCGTAGAACGGAGGCGCCGAGCCCACACCAGGGTGCAGACCATGGGCTGCCACATGAGGTCTTGGACGGATGGGTTGGGTGGACACGGCGCGCATTGTTGGGGCCACGGGGGCACAGGGCCAGCCGGCCGGGCGCATGCTGCTTCAAGGCGCCGAGGCCGCGCAGGTGCATCGCGCGCTCGCGGCTGCGGGGCATGAGCGGCACCGGCCGCTGTACGACGTCAGCGCGGAGCAGGCGCGGCTGGCCGACGAGTTCCTGCAGGCGTGCCCATTGTATCATCTTAAGACAGTACTGCCACAAACACGTACCAGTACAGTGATGCTGCTGAGCGCTGCGCCACTGGGCTGACGGTGCCAGCATGCTGGGTGTTCACCCAGCATGCAGCGCTTGGATGGACTAAGCGCACAACGTAAGCATTCACATATTCCCATCGGCTGGCTTAACGGCCCCTGCTGCCTATGTGGGCTTGACAGGGGTTGCCACAGGTGAGCAGGCCTTGGACGCTTTTCAGATCATGCGGCCACAAGTATGCATGCACGCAACACATTGTCGCGCTGGTTGTTGCAGAATAGGTGTCGGGGTGCGGGAGGCAGCGTTGCACCCACCTCACCGCTCCCCCGGTTCGTGCAGATCGTCAACGAGCACAACAGCCGCCTGTGCGCCGACCTGCACCTGCACACGATCACAGACGTGCAGACGTCAGAGCGCGTGTCGCTGCTGCTCAAGGACTCCTTCATCGAGTCGTTTGCGCAGCGCGAGCGGGCCTTCATCAAGCAGTTTGTGGAGACGCAGATCTTTTCAGTGTTTGTCGACTCTGTTATAAAGTGATGCGGTGAGCATGCGGCTGCTTGGCATTCCCGCACGCCATGCCGTGTGCCCCTGTGCTTGTTGAGTAAAGTTAGCTGCAACGCTTGGCCAAGCTGGTGAGCTTGGCTCCTGCTGTGCACTTGCTGCACGGTCCTGATATTGCACAGGAGCGTTATTTATCTTGCTTGGATTACAAGCAACCAAGATACACAAGCAGCCACAAAACACACGCACACACTGTCGTTCCAAGCAGTTCATCATGCTGGTGTTTGCCTCACACTATGCCCCCTTCAGATACCACACACCTGTGACATACGCGCAGGGCGCCTTGCACAAGGGCCCCGCAGAAGAAGTACCAGTGACCCGCAACAGAGTGTTTGAAGACAGGACACATACTGCGGCGCGCGTCACAGACACAGCCCTACAGACATAAGAGAGAAGTCGTTCATTTGCTGCCTGCCTGAGCGGCAGCTCGCATACTGGAGCACTTGCTGCCACATGTGCAGCACCCAGCAAGCCAGCGGCTTGAGTCTCTGTTATGCGACAGTACTTGCACACACACACACACACACACACACACTGACAGTTCGCTTCCTGAGGGACAAGTGCCTCAACTGGCCACATGACAATCAGAGACAGAGCTCCAGCTAAAGCCCACCTCCCTCGTCAAGCGCTCAGGTCCCTCTCACTCCAAAAACTGTGCAGGTTCAACCTGCTGCTCTGTATGACACACAGTGTTAATACCAGGCGACCCGCCGTACTTTGGCCGCCTCAGCCTCAAGCGTTGTGGTTTCCTCGCTCGCGCACCGCTTCCTGGCACCCCAGAATGTGCATCACATCAGCAGGTGATCATCGACAAGGGAAGAGCAGACAGCTGCACATATACCTCAGGCGCTTGGAGGCACACCTGTCTGCAAGCTCCGCTCGCTTGATGGGGAATGCCCGCTTTGACAGTCGGCAGATTGCGGTGTGAGAGTCCATGGCAACTCGCTGCCGGCAGTTTTGGTCGCACACGTGCGTCTCGCCGCTGGACTGGCAGATGTAGACGTTGCCAACCACGTGCGCAAAGCTGCGTCGCGCAAATGTTGAGCATAGCGCGAGATGGGGGCGATGTGCTGTATGTCAGTCCTAGCGCAAGGGAACTAGATCTTCAGGCATCGCTGCGCTGCCTTCCGACGGGACATGAGACAGCCTGGCCAGCGCTGCACGGCATGCGCAAGCGAACCTGCACGCGCGAGAGCACACGTGCTCCGCCCTGCTGCCAAACGCGGACCCGGTGCGATCAAGGAACGTGACGTGCGCCTGCTGCGGAATGCTGTGCTCCATACGGGCACGCTCTGAAGAAAGTGGCGTGTGACCGTTGGCCTGCCCACCCGGGTCGTTCCGCGTGCTCTGAACCCCGGCCTTCTGTGCTTTGCGGTAAACAGCGCAGCTGCGCGGGGTGTCGAAAAAGAGCAAGAGCTTGGTTGAGACCAAGCTGCCGCCCCGCACCTCGCATTTGAGGCCAGCTAGGGTTCAGACCCCATCGGGTTCATTTCAACGGCCCTTTCAAAGGACCCGCTCCTGCTCAGCAGCAGTCCGCTCTCTTTCTCCATCAGTAGCTTGGCTCCTTGCTGGAGATACCATATTCGGTTGTCCGTTCGACATCGCCTCAATGAACGTGACACCTAGCTTGCGCTGTCCCGTGACAGAGTCTGTAGGTGTTCAGGTGCCACGCTGGCACGCTGCTCTACAGAACCTGCATGCGACCCGAGCGGGCGCCTGCTTAACGCGCTTGCCGTGGCGACGCCAAGGTTGCCGTGCTCTTAGGCGCCGAGCAGAGCTCAGGGATGCACGGCCGAGGCCTGTTTGGCAGCAGTGTGCCGCTTGCTGCAGCGACGCTGGGCTTGAGCATGGCCGAAATGCGCTATCACCAGGATCGTCAACTAGCCCGGGTGCGCGCTTGGCCCTGTTAGTGGCATGTTTGCAGGTGTCTTGCATAGCTGAACCGGGGACAGCCTGGCAGAGCTGGGCGAGAGCAGCGACAATGCCGGTCGAGAGGCCCCCAGCGGCACGGCAAGCATCCAGCTAGGCATGCCCCGGCGCTCGCGCCAGGTCACCTTCACCTGCAACAAGTGCGGTGCGCCCCGCCCCGCGCACCAGTCCGCTGTGCTTCCCGCTCCACCTGGCGCAAAGGTCACGCGCACCTGTGCCTGGACAGGCGGGCGCACCACGCGCAAGGTGAACCCGATCGCCTGGGACCGCGGCACGGTCTTTGTGCAGTGCTCGTCGTGCGAGGCCTGGCACAACATACGCGACGAGATGGGGCTTATCGAGGAGGTGCGCTATGTCAGCGACAGCGAGCAGAGCGATAGCGAGCAGAGCGGCAGCGAGCAGAGCGAAGCAGGCGGTGCTGGGTAGCGCAGCCGGGTGCCCAGCAGGCTCTTTGAGGGTGCGTGCTTATTGGTAGGACGTGGCGCGGACGGGCTTGCAGCGCGCGCTGTGTTACACAGCTGTTGGGCCGTGGCAATACGCCTCTACCACTCGCCAGTGCTCGAGTCCAACATGTCATATATGTCTGCTACAGCGACGGCTTGCCCTGCACAGAGCAGCGGAGCAGCAGTGAGCTGAGTTCCCAAAGCCAGCGTACACTGCCCGCACGTCATCCACCCACCCTCAGCAGCGTATCATCTCCACACAAAGCTCAGACAGCCTCAACGGACTCACCTCTGTCGCAGTTCACCCAGTTCGGCAGGAGCCGCACCAGCAGCCTGCGTCATGTGCCCACACCACATGGCGCTCTGTTGCTGCCGTGAGCACAGCGCATAGCTGGGCAGCACAGCAAGCAGCTGGACAGCCCATCGCTGCGCGTCAGGACCAGGATGGCAGGAGTGCGAGCCGTGTGCCTAGGCGCGCGCGCTGGCGATGACCGGCGGCGGTTGCTGCGGGAACAGCGAGCCGCTCGGCGGCTCGGCGGCGGCCGGCGCGGCGTAGCGCTGCGCCTTGGGGCTGGGGTTGGGGTAGATGGACGGCAGCAGCCGCCCGCCGCCGCCCTCGAGCGCGGCGGCCGCGCGCCGCCGGCGCCGCCCCGCATCCCGTCGCCGCTCGCCCGTGTGCCCGACGCGCTGCGCAACCTGCGCGGGCAGGTGTCCAGAGCGCGCTTGAACGTGAAGGGCGTGATACAGCGGCATGGCACAAACTCGCTCATGGCCACCAGCGAACGCCGAGCCAGGCTCTGTCCGCCGAGGCGCAGCCCCTGTGCAGTGAGCCTGCCCTCAAGGCCTCCAGCGAGCGTCCACAAGCTCTGCATGAGGCAGCCCACACACACGAGCGTGGCCGCCATGACCTGTTGCTGGCTCGAGCCCCGACGCGCCGGAAGCCGCCAAGGCAGCGACCCTCGCCACAACCTCCCCTTTTCATTGCTGCTGCTCGTAAGAGCGCGCGAGCGCACCTCCATGGCGCCCACGAACGCGACACTCGCGAGCGCGCCCACCGCCAGCGCCGCCACGCCGCGGCGCGCCGCCTCGAGCGGCCCGGCCCCCGCAGCCGAAACAGCCCTCCGCGGGTCCCCCCGCCGCGCGGCCGGCGCGCAGCGCGGCGCGGTCGCCGCCGCCGCTGACGGCGGTGGCGCCGCTTCTGCGCGGCGCCGGCCGGCGCCGTGCGGCTGCCAGGTGGAGGTTGACGCGGCGCTGCCGTCCTCGTCGGAGCGCGCATCCATGTGTGGCCTGGCCCAGGCGCATGCCCCTAATTGTGAAGCATGCATCTACCAAAACAAGCGTGCAGCTGTTATATCGCAGCGGCAACTCGGGTGCGTGAGACGTCTCCACACAGCCCGAGGTCACCATCGGCTCACAGCATAACCTACACTGCAGCAAGCAAAGACACCACCAGGAGCGCACCGCGGCACGGCCTCCGAGCCAAACGGCTCGCGCACGCGCGGGCGGTCGGGCGCGCCGCGCGCCGGCGCGCTGGCGGCGGGCGGCGCGGCGCCGCCGTCGTGCCCGCGCCGCGCAGCCACGTCGATCTTGCCGCCGTACTCCGGATCAAAGGTGTAGCGGCTGCCGCCGTTGGTCTGCTGGTACAACTCGCCGTCCCTGCGCGCAGCCGCCTGCTAGTTTGGCGCCGGTGACGTCGCAATGCTGGTGAGCAACTTGCTGCTGCTACAGAACCCCGCCCCATCATGTTGCTTCTCAAACAGGACTTCTACCATGACCAGGGGCTATGGAAGAAAGGTGAAGGTTCGGTACGTTGATACGGACCTGGTCATCACGAAGCGCAAGTGACAGGACCGAGCGCGCGCAAGTGTGTAGGACAGCACACTCTACGCCAGTAGGGTCATGTGCCACGCGTCGGCGTGCCGCAAGGGTTCAAAGAGGCGGAGGGTGCGGCCGCCAAGCCGCGCGCACGTGACCACGCGCGGCGAGAGCCTCGGCGTGCGCGAGCGCGGCGCCGGCGCGGCGCCGGACTCGCTGCCGGCGCGGTAGGCTGAGTGGATGATGCGATCGGCCTCGGCCGCCGTGTTGTCCGCACCCGGCCACGACGCGCGCAGCGCCTGCCATGATCCCCAGAATCATTGGGTACCATCGACAAGCAAAACACGCATGACCCTCTTATGCTTGCTTGCTGAGGCAGAGCGCATTCTGTACTCCCCGACGCAGCACATATGAAGGCCATCAGGCCTTTCAGAGGCGCTTGAAACAGCTGTTGTGTCACCAATGCGCCTTCTCTGACACCAGCGCACAGAGTCCTCTCCCCTAAGCCACCCGTCAGACATGTGCTGCCAGTCCTACACAGCTCCGTACCCTCCATGCGCGTGTGCGCCCATACTTACGGTACACTGATCAGCCTGGCACCCAGCTTGCCATATCTTGCACGTGTTTCTTGCACGTGTTTACAGGAGCAAGGGGGAGGCTGCAATTGGGTGCGCTATATCAGCGACACTGAACTTGATGCTGGCCTTGGAAGGAGCCTAGAAACAACTGCGCACTTGCAGTAGCGAGAGGGTGCGCACCGCGCGCGACGCGCTCGGGGGCGTGTACAGGCCAAAGTCCTCGTCCAGCTCGGCGGTGTGCAGCTTGAGCTCGCGCCGCGCACGCGGCTGCCCCGCGTCCGCCCACGGCGCCTTTGCCAGCGCCGGCGAGTGCCTGCCGGGCCGCGCAAAAGACCTGCAGTCTGCGCAGCAGCTAGTGACAGATCCCTCCTTTGTTCCCCGTGCCTGCCAACGCAGGCAAGCGCAAGCTCTGCTCTGGCCTTTCACCCCAGCATTCTGCAGAGTATCTGACAACAGCCAAACGTGACAAAGCGTGCCTGCTAGCCTGGCGACGCCCAATAGACAGCTACTGCTGGTGCGCCTGGGGCGCACGCTGGGGGCGACGAGGCCTGGCCAAGCGGCGGCGGCTCAATGGGGCTCAGCGGCCCTTCGCGCGGGGTGCCGCTTTCCGCGACTTCCGAGAATGCGAGCACGTCCTTTATCACATCCTGCACGCCAGCACAGAGGTCTTGCTTGAAGTGAAAAGTTGAGTTTCAGCGGCCGCTCTCCAGGCACCTTCCCACCTGACGGTAAGTTGCTGGCCTATACACCAAGCTCGCCGCAAGGTGTTGAAAGACGCAAGGAGTCCACACCACCACGCACCTTGCCGAAGATGATGAAGGCCATATTGGTGCGTGCCGTGTCGATCAGCTCTCGCCGCAGGCTGTCCAGCTGGCTGAGCGTCACTGTGCGGTCATCATACTCGCGCGGGTTCAGCGTCAGCATGCGGTACTCGCGCAGCTTGTCCTCCAGCAGCTCCAGCATCTCCCTGACGGAACCGAGGCTGACGCACTCATACTCATAACGGCGTCAAGCGCAGCGCGGCCGCTCAATGCACATTTGCGCGCCGTGCGCCTGCACCTGGCTGAGAGCGCGAACAGTGCGAACATGCACTTAAGCAAGCTTGCAAGCGCAGGCAGGTGGAGGGGCCGTGGACTGCGAACAGACACCTGCAGCAAGCGCGCAAGCGCAGGCAGGTGGAGGGGCCACGGACAGCTGCGCGCACCCCACAGACAGCAGGGCGTCGCGCTCGCGGTCAGCCGCAACCGGGTCACTGCCAAAGCTGGTGCTCAGCGGGTGGCTGTTCTGGATGGCCTGCCGCAGCCGCGACTCCAGCACGCGGATCTTTTCCAGCGCGGCTGTCACGCCAGTCTCACAGGACTCGTCCATACTTCAGACGCTGGGGACCTTCGGGCCTGCTGCCGTACTGTGCTCAGCCCACCTGGTGACTCCGTGGCAACAAAGCGGAATGAGTAGCGTGGTCACAGTATATGCGTGGCGTTTGCTGTGTCACAGTCCAAGTGTGTGTGGCATGCAGAACATGGCAGGAGCTGAGCTCAGAGGTGGATGCAAAAAGTCGATTCTGCGTTCATCAAACTCATATCCAACTTCAAATCCCTGCCTGATCAGGGAGGGCATCAGTGAACTCGTGGGTTGCCAGTGTGGGCATTTGGCCTGGGTTCAAGCTGCGTCCCTTGCCGTTTCACGTTGTACGTCTCTCACGGCGTCTAGCCAACAACCTTTAATCAGGGAGCTGTTAGGCCTAAGGCCTTCATGCTAAAGGCCATGCCAACCTAGCAGGAGGCCCTTGCAGGGCGCAGGCGAAGCTAACCTGGAGAGCCCTTGCTAGAGCATATTTGCTCTCATCTCTCCATTGCAACGCCTTCTCATTACTTCAGAGCTTCAACGCATGTTGCAAAACCACACGACGGCTGCATGCGCAGCCCTGCGCACCAATTTGGGTCTCTGGTTGGACCAAGCGAAGCAGTCACAGACTCAACCTGTCCACAAGCACGGCGCGTGGTGGCCTGCGCAACAGCAGCCACCCTACAGGCCGCATCCACGCAGCCAGCTACAGCTTACCCGGCCAATCACTGCAGCATTTTCGCGCTCGAGCAGGCCGCGCAACGGCCAGCGCGGCCGCGCCTGCACGTCAGCGCTTGTCCCAGGCGCCCTTGACAGCCAGCAGCTCCCCGGCCAGGCGCCCGGGCTTGGACCACTGGCCGCGCAGGCCGCCGGGCGCCTCGGCCGCCGTCAGCGAGGTCGGCCGCGCCTGCCCAGGAAGCCCTAACAATGTCAGCCGTGCAGGCCCTCAACCGCTTAACTCAAGCTGTCTGAGCAATGGCCTAGTCGTTCTGCAGTGCACAGCACTGTCCAGGTGCACACGCCGAGCCCAGGAACGCGGCGCGGGGCGCGCCTGCGTCCACGCGTTCTGCGGCTTGACGCGCGTGCCGCCGTCGGTGTCCATCCAGGACCGCGTCGCGTCGGGGTCGCCGCCCGTCAGCCGCAGGCGCTCAAACTTGGGCACCTTGCGCACCTTCTTCCCCCGCTCGCTGCCCAGGCCGCTGCCCCCGCCGGCCTCCCCGCCCGCCGCGCCGCTCGGCTCCGCGGCGCCCCCGGCGCCCGCGCCCGGCCCGTCCGCGGCGCGCGCAGCCGCGCGCCCGCTCTCCGCCTCCGCGCCGCCAGCGGCGCCGCCCGCCTCCTCGGCGGGGTCGCCGCGCGGGCGCCCGCACGCCTCGCACGCGCCGCCGCCCCCCGGCCCGTTGACCAGCGTGCACGCGGGGCAGCGCCAGCTCGCGGTCGCGGCCGCGTGCGCGGCGCCCGCCGCGGCCGCCTCCGGCGGCACCCAGCCGCCGGCGGGCCCGCCCGGCGCGCCGCCCGCATAGTGCCGCCGGTGCTCCGCCAGGAGCGCGTTCCGCCGCGGCGCATCAGTCAGCAGTGCGGCCATCTCGGGCACGAGCGGGCCGAGGCCGAGGCCGACCACGGCCGCGTGGTATGCGGCCGCGGGCGTGCCGCCGGCGACGTACGCGTGCGCCTCGCGCCGGAACGTGTCCAAGGCAGCCGCGTCGCAGCGCGCGCGCACCTTGTCCAGCAGCGCCTGCACGGCGGGCCCCGCGTGTCAGGCCGGGCCTGCGCGTGCGCCCTGGCCGGCCGCCGCCCATGGCTCATCGTTCAGGTGCGCCGCCGCCCACCAGGGAACACCCATGACCTCGAAATCCACCTCGCACACGAAGCAACTGGCGCATGCACGCAGCGACGCCGCAGGCCTACAGGTACATCATAGACGGTGGCCAGGCGCTGACACAGGGGCCAACCCACGGCGCGCCTTGTTGGCGGCTTTGGCGGAGTCGGACACGCCGCCGGCTGTGGAGACCGGCCGCTCCGGCGCCGAACCGGCGTCCGCGCTCGCCGCGCCCCCGTCCGCCGCTGCCGCCGGCGGCTGCTGCCGGCGCGCGACCAGGCCGCGCAACGTCGGGAAGTGCTCCGGCCGCAGGTCGGCGCTGGCAGCCGCAGCGGGGGCAGGGGCCGCCCTCGCGGGTGCGGCCGCGCGCCACTGCGGCGGTGGCGCCGGCTGTGCGCCGGCGCCGCCCAGGGCGGGGAAGGCGTCGGCGCCGCGGGGGGGCGGCCCAGCGGCCGCCGCGGCGGGCGGACGCTGCTGCAGCGCGGCGCCGGGCGGCGGCGCACGAACCTCCTGCGAGTCCGGCGCCATGCCCGCGCGCGGGCGCGCGGGCGCCGGGGACGCCAGGCGAGGCGGGGTGGCGCTCGGGCCCGGCTCGGGGTCGCCGGGCGAGGCGGGGCGCGCATGCAGCGCTGGGGTGGACCGGCTGTGCGTCAGGCTCGGGAACGCCTCCGCCGCGCGCGCGCTCGCGGCGGGCCCTGGCCCCAGCCCCGCGCCAGGGTTGATGATCCGCACCGGGATGTGCCGCTCCTTAGCGCGCTTGCGGGCGGACTTGGACGTGCCTGCGAGCCAGGAACGGCGATGCGGATGTCTGCATGATCGCATCACCCATGCATGCACCACCATTGGCAGCTTGCAAAAAACCGCACTGTTGTCATGTGGTCAGCCATTGAGCTCTTGGGGTCTGTGTAAAGGCCGGTGCGGCATGCAGCAGACTCGTCCGCCAAAGCATTTGCACGACCTTGGTTCCCGCCTCCGGGGCGGGCAGCCTCCCCGGCCATAGCTGCCTGTCAGCGCGCGCGCAGCCCACGAGAGCGCCGCGCACCCGGCAGCGCCGGGAAGTCCTCTGCGCGCATGGCGCCGCCCGCGCCGCCGCCCGCCGCGGCCGCCCAGCGCGCTGCCGCGCCGCCGCCGCCGCCGCCGCCGGCCGCTCCCGCCGACGCCGGGAAATCGTCTGCGCTGAACGCGTGCTCCGCGCCGGTCCCGGCGGCACCCGCGCCGCGCCCGGCGCCCGGCCCCGCCTCCCCCAAGCTGTCAGACCGCCAGTCCCCCCGCCGGTGCGCGTCCGCCGCCGCGCTCTCCAGGCTCGCGCGCACCGCCTCCGGCGGCAGCGGGGCCGCGGGCGGCGCGGGCGGCGCGCCGCGGCCGCCGCCGCGGCTGCGCCGGTGCGCGGGCGCATCGACGGCGACGCCGGCGGGGCCCGCCGCGCCCATGCCGGCGTGCACGCCCGCGTGCGCGCCGTCGCTGTCACGCCGGTACTGCGCGGCGGGCACATGGAGCGGTTTTGGCCAGGACAGGTGCACATGCGCGCCTCTCACCTGTCACTGCTCGTGTAGGACGTGTGTGGCCGATAATGCGTGCAAGCGCAAACGTGTACACCCGCCCTCAGCAGCTCCATGTGCCCGCCGCGCAGTACCGGCGTGCGCGACGAGCACAATAGATGACAGGTGCACCGGAGGTTGCCGCCTCGCCTGCCGTGCAGGAGCAGCAGCCGGTGGGGGCGCCGGCCGCGCGCGGCGCGCCTGCAGCGTAATGGGGATGGTCATGGCCTGCCGCCGCTCCGCGCGCGACATGGCGTCGCCGTGCTCACGCGCGGCGTGCGTGCGCAGCTCGTGCTCGGCCGCAAACACCACGCCCTTGCAGTCGGGCGCGCCGCACATCCAGTGCTCGTGGCGGTAGTGGTCTGCGCGCGGCACCGCCCATCCCGGGTGGACCGGCGGCACTGCACCCTCTGTTGAGGAGACCGCACCGTGCACGCACGTCACTCAATGCCAGCTCACACCCGGCAGGGCCCGCACATGGAGAGACGCCTCAGGCTGTTGCAGTGCCAGAACAAGGGTGAGGGTAGGGTCAGCGGAGCGCGCACCCTCCAGCTCAGCGTAGTCGCGGTAGTACACGTACTTGTCCGGGCGCGCGCGGCGGCACAGGAAGCACTGCTCGTGGCCGGTCTGCATGTGCGCGAACAGCTCGTTGTCGCCGAAGAAGAAGCGCCGGCAGAAGCGGCAGTGCGCGTGGCCGCGGAAGCCGCTCTCGGCTAGCGGCCCGCTCGTGTCGCCGGTGCGCTTGTGCCGCTCCAGCTCCGCGCGCGTGTACAGCAGCTGCTCCGGAATGAACACCTGCCGCGCCGCGCGGGCGCAGGGGGTCAGGCGACGGCAGGCCCCCGGGCCCGGAGCGCCCTGGCTGCACGCAGTCCCGCCCTCGGCCAGCGGCGCACGCACACAGGGTTTCTGTCTAGAACGCAGCCCCACAGCCCGCCGGCATGAGATTGTAAGGGTATTATGTGCCGGGTGCGGTGACGAAACTTGACAAGGCAGTCAGGGTGCCTCAACACGGCGTAAGCCTTGCAAGGCGCCCCTATCGCAGGCGTGCGCACAAGTCCTAAAAGTGCGCGTGTGCGCGCTGGCCCGAGCGCTGCAGGTGCAGCAGCGCTGGTGAGCTGCACAGGGCGGGCGCCACCTTGCGCGCGTCCAGGCACACGTCACAGAAGTGCAGGTCGCGCGCGGTGATGAGATGCCGCCGCAGGTCCTTGAGTGAGTTGAACTGCCGCGCCTCGCCCTCCAGGACCGGGTGCGTGTAGCTGCACAGCGCCCTGCACCCGCAGCGGCGCCGCCACGGCGCTCAGCACAGCTCGCTGCAGCAGAGTGCCCCAACGGCTGCACCGCCGGAGCCTGCGCGCGGCGCACCCACGACAATAGCACAGACAGGAAGCCGAGCGAGCCGAAGCTGGGCATGCGCACCTGATTGCGTTGAAGTGGCCGCGGTCCTGAAAGTATGCCGTGGCGGCAGCAAGGTACACATAAAGGCCCTCCTTGCTCTTGGCCTGGCACACAGCCGCACACGTCAGACTCGAGCAGGTGTTCAGCTCGCAGGCTGTGTGCTGCAGAGCACACACCACGCGCTGCCTCGCAAGCCACGAAGCAAAAGGTGATGCGTGAAGCAGAGCGTGGCCGTCCTCCCACCCGCACCTTCAGGTCTGCAAACTCCTCTGCCGGGAGGGTGTCTGTGAATGTCCCCATGAAGCGCGCGACCACGACCGCAGGGCTCTGCTGCTGGCAGATGACGCATCGCGTGTCGTCCAAGGCGAAGCGCAGCCGCGTGACGCACTTGCTGCACGCGTCCTTGTGGCCGCAGGGCCCGTAGGCCGTCCACTCCAGCGGCTCAGCGCACACGGCGCAGCAGTCCTCCATAGTCTCGCCTGCCTTGCCAGGCTCAACAAGCTGTCTGGGGGGGCAACCCCTAACGTGATCACCTAGGCTCCAAAGCCAAAGGAAGAGTAATTGGCCCCTGCGCCTCTGCTTTTCAGTCACTCCTGGAAACCCTGAGTGACCCTGCTGGCCAGTTTGTAAAAAACCTCCTGTCATGTCATGTCCCCCTGACAGTGTCAACAACACTTGTATTTCGGGAGTTGGGTGTCCAGCCCTTGGAGTTGGGGTGGTCGCGGGGCACCCTCAGGCTGTATAACCAATAGCGCAAGCTCCGGCGCACTCGCTGCACGGCGCGGTGGTGCGGGCAGACTGGGAGAATGCCTGTATACACAAGATCAAAAAACTGGGCGTGGGGCTTGCGGGAGTACCTGCGCAAGTTGGCTGGGCCCTGGCGCGGGACGGGCATGGGCTGCCGGAGCTCGGTGCCCGGGTTACTATGGATGCTGCCACGGCTCGCGAGCAAGCGTGCTGGCAGGGCCTCTCTGAGTGCCCGCGCACGTACCCAGAGCACGCCAGCCTGTGCAAGTATGATCGCTGGTTTGCACCGCGGCTGGGGCCCAGGCTGGGGAGCAACCCCTATGTAACCTTGCAGATAGGCCTGTCCGGGTGCTAAAAATCATCAAGTTTCGGCTGGGTTGCCAGCGGCTCCCCATCGTTGCCTTGCGTCACAACAACGTCCCCCGGGCGCAGCGCCTGTGCGGGAAGTGTGCCTCTGGCGCCCTGGGCGACGAGCAGCACCTCCTGTTTGAGTGTCCCTTTGTCGCCTGCGTCCGTGCCGAGTATGCGCACCTGTTTACGCCTGGGTGCACCACGCTGGAGTTCATGCAGCAGCGGGACATTCGCGGCGTTGCCTGAAATGAAATGAAATGAAATGAAAAGCATCACCGGGAGCCCGATGGCCCCCTCAGCTATCTGGATATGGCCTGTTTCAGCCAACTAGGGCTGTTAGGCACAGGTGTCAAGCAACCAGGCAAGATATCCACACACCCACAGGTCAAGGGACATTTTGGGACAGTCGGGGCAAGGTAGATCTTCAGGCATGCGAGGATGAAGCAGGCAACGCCGCGAATGTCCCGCTGCTGCATGAACTCCAGCATGGTGCACCCAGGCGTAAACAGGTGCATACTCGGCACGGACGCAGGCGACAAAGGGACACTCAAACAGGAGGTGCTGCTCGTCGCCCAGGGCGCCAGAGGCACACTTCCCGCACAGGCGCTGCGCCCGGGGG